>Ga0123342_1001323_pt1:0-40000 | contig 41651 bp, 11 predicted proteins | sample Turbeawhitnodule_FD_89960 | JGI IMG/M metagenome (GOLD analysis project Ga0123342, IMG submission 89960) | Root nodule microbial communities of legume samples collected from Mexico - Turtle bean Mexico white nodule | ecosystem: Host-associated > Plants > Roots > Nodule | place: Mexico...
ATATATATATATATATATATATATATATATATATATATATATATATATATATATATATATATATGTCTTTGGAAGTTAAAAATATTAAGGGTTTTTTTATTAAGAGTATAAGTCTTTCTTTTTTAAGAATAGAAACTCTCAAAAACTTTTATAATATTTCATAAACTACCATTAGTTTATACATGCTAAAATTGATTTTTTTTAAGAAGTAAAAATAATTTATCTTTTTCAGAGAGTTTATTTTAAATTTTATATATGTAACTTAATTTTACTTTAAAATAAAAGTCCTTTTATAAGTATTTATACACAAACCATCCAAATACAATTCTTATACTTACACGACATTCACTAATACAAAAGATGAAAGCCACGACCTCATAAAAACGGTTAGTAGAAAACTGTTGTAAAAAAACATTGACAATTTTGTAATTATGTTATGTTTTTAACGACGGTTTTCTCTTTAATTTCTATGTGGTTTTCTCTTTACTAAGTGCATAATTAGATCATGTCCACATTGTTGGAGATCACACATTAACTAGAGATTAGAACATTTCATTCTTTATAAGTGAGTGCAAATCTTACTTCATAAGTGAGTTTTATGAGGTTGAATTAAGTTTAAAATTTACTACTTAATATGGTATAGAGCCATTTTAAGTATTTGTTAAGCTTATCAGGTCACCTGTTATCGCGTCGCTATTGGACCACTCATAGAGATTAAAGTGACTTAAGCTTGAAATCCACTTCTTAATACATAGTGGTTAAAATCAATAAAATGGTATAATTTCATTTGATTTTGGCATTTTCTTAAAATAATTACATGAATAGGTAAGTAGTATCTAAAAAAAAGATTTCATATTTTTAAGTATGATTTTGTTTTTAATGCTAAAATCATAGTTTGAAACACGATTTTAAAATTTTGTTGTTGTATAAATTGTATATCTAAGCACAAATTTAGATTTTTTATTATTTTTGAAGTAAAAAATGTTTGTGAATACAACTTTTAGCGTAATTTATTTTTCATTAAAGTTGTGATTATATAAAAAAAAATTAATGCAATTTAATTTACATTAAAGGGGCCTTTACAAATATTACTTTTAATTTTTTTTACATTTTTTACATAGAATTTGAATTTAAATTTTTAATTTAAATTGAAATTAATCTTTTGATTAAGATAAAAGTGAAAATAAATTTGTGATACATTTTGGTTAACTTAAACTAATTGTACATTAAGTAGTATGATTTTTATTTTGGTAGAAAAAAATACTTTTTTTTCTTATTAAAAATTTGGTTCATCCATTTTATTATTAATATAAATAATAATTGACCTTTTATTGTTGTATTTTTTATTAGGATAAAAAATGAAATTTAGATAATAATATTAGTTTCGAACTAAATAAATTTAGACTTGTAAGTATTGTAAATAAATATTAAACACACAACAACAAACAATTTGTTTAAGATCTACTTAACAATTGGTTGACTCTTCTTTAATGTGTTGATTAAACACACACAACATCAATCACAACTATATGTTGATTAATTTGTTCTTTACCCCTCTTAGAAGATATGGACTAACGATATTTTAAGATATAGGTATATGCTCAAATAAAAGTCATACATTATATTTCATCTATTCCTCAATAATAGGTGTTTAAGTTTGTTTTCACTCAAACCAAGTAAAACATTTATTTTCTATTTTAAATTTAATTCATAAGTTATTTATTCTATCCTTTTATTATTTATTTTTAATATATATTTATATGTCATACAAGTTCATGAACGTATATTACATTTTTTTTGCACTTTTAGAATACATAAAAAATAGTTTAATTTTAGATAAAAAAAACTTAAATTCAAATTATCAATTTCCTTTTAAAAATGTGAAATTAATTTACACTAAAATGATGTTTTTTTTTTATAAAAAGTTTTCATGTTAGGCATCACTATGCTACTTGACATCTAGGCTAACACCTCAAGTAACAACAATCATTTGTCATCACATGAAAAAGGTATTATTAAAAAAATATACAAAAATATGGGAGGAATAGATCAAAACTCATATGTTAACAAAAACAATACATAGGTAGACTATACCTATTAATAAGAATTCTAAGAACAGACTAGATGAAAATCTATTATATCAATGAAAGGATTATTTATGAATAAATCTTAAATTAGCCAACTTATTAGTACTAAAATGATGTTTACACACGCTTACATTACATTTTAGTTATAAATTGGACTCCATATATATATATATATATATATATATATATATATATATTGTTTTGCTCAAAGGGGTGAGAATATCTAGCCACAATGTTCATAATTTCAATTGGAAGGCTTTTAATTGCACAGAAGCATGCCGAAATGACTAAAATTATGTGCATGCACAATCATAACAAATAATCTAATAATCAATTTGTAAATTTTCAACCAGCTCGAAGCAATCATTGGACCGAATTTCTTCGTCGTATATATCTGATAAATATATTATATAGATATAACTTTAATTGACTCCTTTATATATAGGCACCGCGTATTATTCTGTAATATATTAAATTGGGACCAAAAGAAGTCAACAAATAAACTATTTCTACGTGTTTCTTAATCTTCGCAAGCAGCAAATAGTTTCTTACACTCTAGTATAGTCTTTTTAAGTATATTTTTATTATTTATAATAACTTTTGTTTTAAATCATAAAGCTAAATCTTATGTCTTACTAAATGATTTCAGACATAAGTTGTATAATAACATTTAGGATGTTTAAAAAATGGGAAAATGTCCACGTCATTACCTTGTCAGTCTCATGTGACTGATAAACTTGTGATTAACAACATGCGAGTGTTGTCGTTTGATGGCGGACCAAGACCATATATATAATATGAAAATGAATTGTGTGAAACAAAATCAATGACTGCTTTTATGGCACATGGTCCAGAACCACTGCTAACACCAAATTTTAGCTGATACCCTGTAATAGTACTTTTTACAATTTACCTCACTAAAATTTCATTACCTTTATAATTAGATGCTTTGTAAATACTTGGCTCATAAAAAAGCGTTACAAAAGGGACGACAAACCAAACCTAACCAAATGTATATTGAAAGCATATATACTTGTCCTTTCTCATTAGCTCCGTAGAAAAGGAATTAGCATAATCTATCATCCACTACTTCAAATCTTCACTATCTTTTCCAGAACCAGAAAGTAACAGATAAAAGAAAGCAGCAGGTTAAATTTGATTCCCATATTCCAGCACTACATGTAGATCGCTAGATCTCCAACAAAAAAACCCCTTTTGATCATAATTTTTCTGCCTTATAATAAAATTGCAAAGTTTGCTATTTCCACAAAGTTTGCCATCTCATCTGTGTATAATCCCTGATTTTCTGATGCATCTTATTCTATATTTTAATGATAAAACAGCAAATCATGTCTATCTTATTCTATTTATTAATAATAGTATAACACCAGATGAGACAAATAAGGTAAATTAACCATAGATTATAGATAGGAAAGTAAGTGATCAGAAGTCTCTTTACCAGCCGGCGTCCGGCTATGGTTACCCTATTTTGTGCTTAGAAAACTCTGCTGGTTGCTGACCTACCCATGAGGAAGAGTTGAATTTGAAGTTCTCTAAACATTTTGTTCTACAAAAACAATCTTATCTTTCTAAAATGACTCAGGGAGACTAGTTGGACTTGTTAACTTGGCGACAAAAGTTTTCCCTCTTGAGCTTTGAAACACAGATTTTCATATATTGTGCTTCATTTAATGTCATTTTCATGGTGAGCCTGAACAAATAGAAAATTCTTACATCAATTGGTCAAACTCTCTACCCCAGGAGTCTACATTGTCCGTGATCCCACTTCTGCTATGAACCCCGTCTTATTTTTGGCAACGAGATTCGGCAGATGAGATATTTGTGGGTGCAATGCCAAATGGCGCAAATCAGAAATGACTCAGAATCCGTGATAATTTATTTCACTCGGATCTCTGTTGGGTTAAAAGCAACCAATATTTCCAAATAATATGTACAAGGAGGATACTTGTTGCCTTCTTCGTCTTATACACATAATTGTTATATTAATATTTTTGGGACTTTCTTGGAAAAGAATACTTTCGGTTCTTTAATGAAGAGGTGTCAATTTTCTAATGTCTTAAAACTGTGAAGAATAATTAATTTCCCTCAAGGAGCTTGTAAAGAACCTTAACCTTTATTTGAGATAATAAATCTTTGTTTCTGGAGTGTTTTTGTGGTAGTAAACGTGAGGTACCGAATCATGTGAATTCGATGTCTATCTTTTGTGTGCTTTCTATGTGATTCTGTCATCAACCATGTGTGTAGGTGCAAAGTTTTCTCAAAAGTTTCTTACACGTAATAATGCACTAATCTGTATAAGCTTAAAGTTTCATGGCATTGTGATGGTAGGACCAAAGATTTTAGTCCGAGTTCTAATTCTTTCACACTTATCACACTCACTTTATACTTTTTCTTATCGCTATTTCTCTTTCAAAATTGTAATCACAAATCACATCGACACATCATCGTAGCTTTAAAACACAGTCATTTATATAAATGAAAATGGAGTGAAACGGAGAAAGATGAAAGACTCATTTTCCCTTTAATCTTTTGCAGAAATAAATCAGTAGTTGAATGGGTGATAAACTGAGAAAAGTAAAAAAATGATGTACTTTACATTGGTAAGATAATGCACTATTTCATATCCTCTGACGTGCAGGGTGACTACAAAGAGTGATTCATGCCTTAAAAGTGGCTGCTAGTGTTAAGAATAAATTAAAATAGAGAAACGCGTTTGCACACTAGCGTAGATTACATGGATATAAATAATATATTCCTTTCTTCTACCCTTGAATCTCCGAGAGTCGAAAATCAAGACTAATTCCTCAAAGGAATGAACTTGAGTTTGCTCTTGACGCTACCAAACATATACAGAAAGCTGTGCTTGAGCTTGCACTCATCAAACTGATAAAAGTATGTGAAAAATTACAAATCAGTTTTATCACATTAATAAATTCATATTGGGTGAAGTGAAAGACATATTTTAAGTATGGGTGTTCTTGAAATCCTTTTATTATTGTACTTTGCTAATTAGAAACAGAAGAACACAGAATAGTTTCGTTAAGCAACAAGTACGTAGAATAGTTTGATTAAGGAACAAGTATGTATAGTGTACTTGTAGCTGTCAGTATAGTGCTTTTTATTTACCCCAAACATAGGAAAGAAGACAAAAGATTTAGGAAACAGCATGAGTTAAATAAGCAATATTAGTTGCATATAACGTGCAAGTCAATTAACTGAAACAGCTGATTGTAAGTGATTTGAATTGACGAATAAAAGAGGTAGCGACGATAATTACGTGAATTTTTTTTAACATTATTGTATTTAAATTCCTCGATCCACCCATGTGATCTTAAAATTATATAAAAACAAAAAAGTCATCCTCTGTCACTAACTTCTCCTTCCCTATACAGCTAAAGACAAATCCCTTATAGATCTCTCTCTCTCCCTCTGTCTTCTTTGATTTTTCCCTTTTGGTTTTTGTTTCTGTCCAAAAAACCGAGATTACTAAAAGTTAAACACACGATTGTTTATCTTCATCTGATTCAGCTAATGATGATAAAGAATCTTCCTTGATTTCAGCTTTGGGTGGCTTCTCTGCACCAACCTCCTTGCTGTCAACATCATCATCATCGACAACAACAACAACACTGGTTAGTTTCTTGGCTCTTAGAGCCTCAGCATCCCAATCGGTTCGACTCAGAACCACCAACATGGTCACTGCGCAAGACCCCTGAGCCGCAAGTAACCCAACCCACAACCCTTGAAAATCAAATCCAGCAAAGAAACCAAGCCAAACCGCCACAGGCATTCCTACAAGATAGAAACAACCTAAGTTAATGTTAGCACCAACTTTAGGCCTTGCTGTGCCTCTCAGCACCCCGCACCCCGTTGTTTGAGGACAGTTTCCGAGCTCGCAAAGTCCTATGATCGGTAACACCAATGAGGTCAAATTTATTATCTCCATGTCTTGAGTGAACATGCTGGCCCAAATGTTCCTAACCATAATGGTAAAAACCAAAGCTAAACCCCCCAATATGAAGCTGCAAGAGAGGCCAACTATGGCAGAAAGTCTCGCCTTGGAGGGCTTTTGGGCGCCCAGTTTGTTGCCAACTCTCGTAGACACGCTGAAGCTTATCGACGATGGAAAAATGTAGAGCAAGGAAGTGGTTTGGATCAAAATCCCCATGGAGGCCACGGTTGCTCTGGGATTTACCAGCAACCCACATAACAAAATCATGATCTCATACCACCACCATTCGAGGCACACGGAAATGCAGCTCGGGATGGCCAAATTGAGAAGCGACTTCCATTGCGTGAAGCACTCGACAGAAAAACCTCCCCATGTTTTCTTATGCGTGCCGGAGAAGACTACGTAGAGAATCAAAGAAGCTACGAGGTTGAGGTTGGTCCACACCCCGCTGAGAGCCACGCCTTTGATTCCCAAATTGAGGTGGGAAACGAGGAGGTAGTTGATGGGGACGTGGAGGAGAATTGAGAGAGTGGCGCAAAGGGTGAGAGGCAGGGTAATGGATTGGCTTCGAAGGTAAATTCGCAAAGGGTGAAGAAAAGATTGCGTTAAGAGGTCGGGGATGGAGTAGAGAAGATAGGATTGTGCTTGTGAGGCTATATCCTGGTCCTGGCCACACAAGAGAAGGATATGCTTCATGTAGAGCCAAAGGAGAGAGATTGGAAGAGAAGTGAAGAGGAGGAGGAGAACGGTTCTTTGAAGGCAGAGACCGAGGAGGGTGAACTTTTTGGCACCGTAAGCTTGCCCGCAAATGGGTTCCATTCCGACCGCTAGGCCGGAGAGGATTGAGTATCCGGTGATGTTTGCGAAGCCAACGGCGAGGGAGCCACCGGCTAAGGCAAGCTCTCCGAGGTGGCCGAGGAAGAGCATGGAGATCATTGACCGGCAATAGAGTAAGAGACCGGTGAGGATCATGGGGAGAGCAATTTTGGCTATGGAAATCACTTCTTTAAAAACATGGGTTTGCATTGCTGCTGAGTTCTTCTCTACCTGGGGTGTTGTGACGATACCCTTTTGAATCAAGGGGCTGCTGATCGTCATGTTCGTTTCCTCTGTCTCTTGGACTTTCATTGAAACTAGATACTCTTGGTTTGAGTCGGCTTTGCAGGGAAGGTGGGGAGTTAGATGACACATGGTATCGCCTTTTTGTGTCAAGAGGAGTGGTGGTTTAGGGAACACGTAGAATTCAATATAAGAGAGAGAGAGGATTGTGAAGGGAGGGAGTGAGAGGGGTTGGACAGAGGCTTTTCAGGGAGGTTTTATAGCTGATTTTGGGTGGGAAAGGGAATATATAGCTGTAGATAATTATGTACCTTTTTTAAATAAGGTCTATTTGTATATCAGTTATTTCTTGAAAATATTTAAAAAACATTAAGTAATCATTCCCTAACTTTCGATCAGGAGCATATAAGATGCCTTAACACCAACACATAGGCTCGAAATGGTTCTAATACCATATTAAGAAGTGGACTTTAAGTCTAACTCAACCCCATAAAACCGGCTCATGAGATTGAGGTTTGCACCCACTTATATACAATGAAAGGCTCTAATCTTTAATCGATGTGGGATCTACAACACGCGCTTTTGGGCAGGGGTGGAAGCGTCCACCAGCAGTCTACTGTTTATACAGTAGTGAAGTGAGGCCATGCCCACATCAGAAGAGCAAGGTTTAAATATCATATATTTTTCATTCTTGAATTGTCAAAATCAAGTCTAATGAAAGCAAAACATGGTCTTTTTAGAGTGTGCATTTTTTGTTGTATTAAGGGCTAGCGTTGTTCGCAGACAAAGGTTGTCCTTGGATAGTTAGTTATGCATGTTTCTGTAAGCTAGCCAAAAGCCAAGAGCTAATTAGAGTCAATGTTCATCCCTGATATGTAAGGAATCATCTTATTTTGCCTTTCTTTTGTAAACCAAACATAACCTTACCATTGTAGCTAGGAAGAAGGGAACCTTCTCTCAAGGTGTGGAAGTGTACAATTGATTTCCACCACCTGCAGAATGCAGAAGGGTCCACATACATTAGAATTTTCTAAACATAGAAACTAAAATTTCACGTTTTGCAAAATATTTTGCCCTGTTCTTGCTACTTATGGATGTATTTTTTGTGGGAGTATGAAAGAATTTATTGGTGTTTTTTCAACGTTTCTTGAAGTTCAAACTACTTTGGTTGTTGAGTTTTATGGAGTTATACATGCTATGGAGGAAGCTCAAAAAATGGGACTTACTAGTGTCTGGCTTGAATGTGATTCTGTCTTAGTTTGTGATGCATTTACTGCTATGACTAATGTTTCGTGAATGCTTCATAATCGATGGAATACTTGTCTTAACTTTTGTGGAACAATCAAGTTTAGAGTTACTCATATTTTTTGTGAAGGGAATGTGTGTGCTGATAAGTTAGCTAATTTAGGATTTATTCATAGAGAATCATTTCATTGGTATAATAAACTTCCATCTAGTCTGTTCTTAGAATTCTTTATGAATATGTATAGTCTACCTATATATCGTTTTTGTTAACATATGAGTTTTGGTCTAGTCCCCCATATTTTTGTATTTTCTTTCTTTTTTTTCTTTTTTTCAATAATTTGTTTTTCATGTGATGACAGATGATTGTTGTTACTTGAGGTGTCAATTGTTGAGATCTCAAGTTGCATAATGATGCCTAACATAAAAAAAATTTTATAAAAAAAAGATTTCGTCTTCACTATATATCTTTACAAAAACTATTTGTAATGTTTATAGAAAAATGATAATTTGATAATCTTTACATGTATATAATTTTTTATGTGATGGATTTAAAAAAAAATTATTGTAATTTAACGACATACATAATCGGTAGAAGCAATCAATTTGCATAAGTGTCGATGATTTTATTTTTAGTTCAATTATAAAAATATTATAGGAATTTAACAATATATATAGTAATTTTTATTGTTTAAGAATGACGGAGTGTTTGTTTACGTTAGTTGAAATAGTTGGGCATGATTTAAAATGTCCCCATACATGCTTGTCGCGGTTATGACATATTGTTCATAATTAAATATAGTGAGGTTGAGAGTGAAAAGCATGCATGCATCATGTTCCAATGCATGGATCATATGTTATTCGTGTCAACGAAGCATTCCGTTTTCTACCCCTCCAGTTAATTTTATTTCTCAGTGTTATTAGATAGTACAACAACTATACACACACTAATAACGACAATAAAAAGTTGATTCAAATTATATTTTCTATTAAAGTGTGACAACAATTTATAGTATATAATATACTAACAACTTTGTGTTGGTTAAATGAATTTTAGATTAAAATACTTTTAATCCTAATAATAAGATCATGTCTTTTCAATTACTAGAGTTAAACTACTATCTCCTTCATTTACGAAAAGTACACGCGACTCATTTTTTTTTTCAATACGATTTGTTCAATTTTATGCTTGAGGCCCTTGAAACGATTTAGGCCTTGTTCTTTAGAATTCAACTCAATTATTTTAGACTCATAAATGTAAGCGAATATTTAATATACAGCATGATAAATGGATTTGAACATTGAAATATTTTGAGAGGTATACCCTACAGCCCTACCAGTTTGCAACATACAGTTTGCAACAACTCATGCTGTATCAGAGAAAATAATCATTAATAATTTTTATCTATATGAGTAGAGTGAGAATATATCTTTTTATAACAATCTTTAATTCAATAGATATAGTAAACAATTTATCTTTTAAAAAATACTATATTTCAATCACACTTTCACATACTTCATAACTTATACCACACATAAATTTAGATTTTTAAATCAATTACAAAATATCACAAAAATTTCATAAACACATAAAATCAATGATATATGTACATGTACTGCTAGGACAAATGTTCTTTAGATGTTTCATAATCAATGAAAATTTAAAATGGAAAATTAAATATGTTAACATACTTGTCTTAATTACTGTGAAAAAATCAAGTTTAAGGTTACTCATATTTTTTGTGAAGAAAATGCGTGTGCTAATAAGTTGATTAATTTAGGATTTATTCATAGAGAATCCTTTAATTGGTATAATAGGCTTTCATCTAGTTTGTTCTTAAAATTCTTTATTAATAGGTAAAGTTTACCTATGTATCGTTTTTGTTAACATATGAGTTTTGGTCTAATCCCCCCATATTTTTGTATTTTCTTTCTTTTTCTTTTTTTTTAATAATACTTTTTTCATGTGATGGCAAATGATTGTTGTTACTTAAGGTGTCAGCCTAGCTGAGATGTCAAGTAGCATGCCTAATATGAAAACTTTTTATAAAAAGTAAATAAATTAAAGCAACAAACATTTTTTCTTTTTAACTTGAGCGAAAATGACATCCCTTTCGACAAAAATATTTTTTTTTTTAGTGAAAATATAGTCGGGACAAAGATCAGTTGTAGTATTATTTTTGTTTGAGCAAAAATAAGACCGAGATTATTCTTAGTAGTGGTAATATCTTTGTTTGAACAAAAGTTCATTTGCTTAAGCAAAAATAGGGTCGAGATTAAGCAAGGACTTTTGTTCTATTTTCTTTTAAGCGAAAATATCATAAACTTAGTCTTATTCAACAGACCCAATTGAAGCCTAAAACAATTTTAAAGTCTTTACCCAATATCAATATAAAATTTTGCAACTTTTATACAATCAAAAGATGTCTATAGTTTTAAAGTGCTCAAATATAACTTTATTCTCGTTGAACTCACAATTTAACAAATAATTTCAAGACTTTCAAACTTCAAAATTCAAAATTTATCTCACATTGAAATTCAAACAATCAACCAAGTTTATATTAACCTATCAATCCAAAATAACACCTATTTTACTCAACATAACAAACCATGCAAGAGAAACATTTGGAACTTGTGACCATGTCACCTTCTCATTTATATCTTCTAGTCTATTATACTATTGAAAGGTAAAAGTAGTTTCCATACTTTCTTGATTAGAAAGACGATTAAGAAAAAGGAGTTCCAATTCCCAAAAGACTCAAAAATAACCTAACATGTATCACAAAATTTTAATCAATGATCTGAATCTTGAATTAACAAAGACTATTCTTGAAGCTACAAGTACCACATGTAAAACACGTTTACCTAGGTAAAATAGAAAATCTCAAAACTGACTCAAAGAAAAAAAATGACAGAAAGGAACTTACTCTAAACAAAAAATTAATCATGTTTTATTTTATTCATTGTCAGAAATCCAAAAGTAGTCTTTGATCGTCAGTATGATAAATGATGAAGTTAAAATTTTAGAGAGAAGACATAGAAAAAAAAGTGTTTCTAGAAAAAATTATGATTATTTTAAAATTAAACCTATTTTTTCTATATTTATATGAATTTTTCATTTTAAAAATAAAATATTTATGTATTATTTAATTGTAATTTTTTACTCTAAAATTACTTTCAAACTCCTTACATTTTACAATATAATTATACATATTCCACAAATATGAATAAAATACATACTAACTAAAATCCACACAGCATTATGATGGAAGAAGTGAAGAATTAACTTATCTTTTAAGTCCAAAACAATGCTAAGGTCGTTAAACGGAGAAGAAAAAAGAATTCAATAATACATTATTGTACGCAATTATATACAATTAATTTAATAACAATAGAATATCGTGATTAGTGTCCTGTATAGTTATAATTTGAAGAGTCAAAGTATCCATACACTCTTGTATATATTTTTTTTACATGAAATTATGTAAATATACTCACGAGAATAAAGACATCTTCATTTTTTTTTTACCATCTTCTTTAATAATTTAGTTATTATAGTAACTAATTATTTTGTCTTTAAAATTAGTTTCTATTCAATTATTTTCTAGTAGTATAAACTAATGTTCATGAATCAAATTTAGAAATATTTAATACAAATTTAAACAAAAATGTTCTCAATTTTTACTATATTATTTTTTTCAATTTATAATAATCACTTTTAGTTATATGTAGAAATATTATTTAAAAAAATATTATGAAAAATTTATGAGAAGTCATTTAAAATCTTGCATTGTGATAAGGAGACCTCTCTCTATATCAAAAAAATTACTATTTCACAACAACCATACTTTATTTACTTCTTTTATAAACCTTTCTTAAGGAGAAATGTAACTATCTCTTTCTCATTTTCAAAATAAAATTTTACCGTCATCTCCGTCTCTTTTTCAATGGACATGATTTTTTTTTTGTTTTCCTTCGTCCCATCAAGAAACAGGTAATGACGTACATATCATTTTATTATTATGAATATTAATTAAGTATTTTTTTATAAAAAAAATAAAAATCACACCAAATAAAGTATGATATATAAAGTATTTAAGTGAAAAATATATAATATTTTTCTCTAATGTAAAATATTAAGAAAGTTGTGTAAATATAAAATAAAATTATCAAATAATAATTGAATAAAAGTTAAATAATTATAAAAAATAATAAAAATATTAAATGTGTGATCTAACACTAAGTTGTGAAACTAAGAAATAGAGAAAAATTAATATCTCTTTTAAATTTTCTAATAAATTAATAATTTAAAACGAGAAATAATACGAGAACGAGAATAAATATTGAGACAAGTATTAATACAGAGACGAATACAAGTATAAAAATGGATATAACAGGATGTATGATTGCACGACGAGACAAATATACATCCCATCTTCATATTTTATTTAAAAAATCAGATATAATCAATAATCATATCAATACTTATTCAATGTCAAAAAATCCAATGAATAAATTTTGACAATATACTTATGCAACATCAAAACATAAAATAACTTTTATTATTAATTTTTATATATGTAAATTTTTAAATTATCCAAAATTTAGTCATACATCACTAGTTGGAGTAACCAAAATTGACATGTATACATTTTTTTCTTCATATTTTTTCTTAATATTAATATTATCAAAATTACTGATGATAATAAAAATATTAATAATAATAATGATAATAATATTATTATAAAAATTAATAATAATAATAATAAGAATAATAATTATCATATAATATTAAAATATAAATATTAATAGTAATATTAATATTGGTAATATTGTTAATAATAATAAAATTATTATTCATAATAATATTAAGAATAAAAATATTATTATTACTATTATTCTTAATATTATTATTTATTATTATTATAATAATAATACTAATAAAAATAAAAATAATAAAAATAATATTTGTAATAATGTTATTGTTATTATTAGTATTATTAAAATTATATTAATAATAAAATTGTTAATATCAATATTATTAATATTATCTACCATGAACATAAATATGTAGGTAAATTTAGTACGGATATAAATTTGAAAGTAATTTATCTGCGGAGGGTAATATTTTGTTATTAATATTATTTATGGATATAAGTATTTGTATCCGTGGGTAATAATAATAATAATAATAATAATATTCTTATTATTATTATTATTATTAATATTAGGTTTTTTCTTTAGTGCGATACTATTAATGGGAAAAATAATTAATAATAGTATATGATTAAATTTTTGTCAAAATAAACACATCTTAAACAAAGTAAAAGTAAAATTGTGGAAAGGTTGAGAACCAAAGTTATCAATGCATTTATTGAGAGTTTAGACATTAGTATTGGTTAATTATATATAATAATTAATTTTAACTAATTATATTGGTAATATTATTAACTCACATAAAATTACATTAACTAATAAAAGTGTAAATATATATGTTTGGAATTAGATTCATTATGGACTCTATACATTAACCCATATTTATTAATGTATTAAGTTTTATAATAAATATTTGATATACGAGTTAATGTCTATATATATTTTTTTAATTTTGTTCTGAGTGAGAACGGGCTAAAGTCATTGATTTGTTTAAATCTACACCCAAATTAATATTAAATTAATATTAGTATTATAAGAAAACGAGGTCTTTCCTATTAACTGCATGCTTAATAGAGTTTGCGAGTGGGGAAGTGTGAACCCGCCGTAACAAACTAGCCATCAATAATTAAATCCAAAATAAAAGGGTGATTCCAAATTTATTGGATGAATTTTTGTTTTCATTATTCTAAAACATGACTTTTACTTTACATATACATTTATTTTAGCTTATAAAAAGTTGATATCAATATTTTATTTTTTCACCTCTAAAATAATCGACCTGAGTATGTAAAGAATCTTGCTTTTTGTATGATAATCTTAATTAGAGCTTAATTGGTACGTCATCGCACTTAAAAAGCTGATTGAAATAGTTTAATATACCGTTAATTTGAGAGAGTTGGAAAAAGAAATGAGATTTTTACTTCTTGCAACCACATGTTGACCCATAAAATCCTATCCTTAGTGTTAAAGTTTGAAAAGGGATAAAATTGAAAAGACATTTCCAAGGGTTTTGCCTAGGAAGATGATAAGCTTAACATTAACAAAAGTTTTGGTCATTATTATAAAGTTGTTCACACATTGTAATCTTCGAAAATGAATATCCAAAAATATAAAAAAAGTAGTTGAGATCTTATATATAATAAATTTATATTTTTACATTATTTTTGTGTGTTGTTTTATAAGAAGATAAGTGTTTTTTATAAGGGGTGAGACACTATTTTTTAGTGGTTGAACAAGTTATTTTTTTTATCGTAATCTTTTTTCAAATTTCTCTATTAATGTTCAAATTTCGTTTTTTTTTTTAAATGTACCTATAAAAAGTTATTCGTTACTCAAATGAGTATTTGGTATGCTGACAATAAATATTGTAATAATAATGTACATTTAGTTGTCGTGCCTATTTGTATGGTTTTGATGGACCATTTTACTATTAGATCGAGATTAACATATATATCTTAATTGATTAAAGAATATATTATATAATTTTTTGTACGATTTAATCTATGTTAATATTATTTTATTTTAATGTATTTATTTTATGGTGATCGGTCAATACTGGAATCTTCTGTCCCTATCTACTTATTCAGTTTTTATAGGTTGTTAAAGAACTTAGAGGAGGGAAGATCTTAACAATGTATTCAATTTTTATAGTTTGCTAAAAGAACTTAGGAGGGAAGGTCTTAACATTACATTCTTGACTTGGTCATCTTTATTAAAGCCATTTCTCATGCCACTTTTTTTGTCTTGTGTTTCATGAGAAAAAGCCATTCCCGGTTGGTCATCACTTCGTAAATACCGTATTTGCGATTGTTACGTGAATGCCACAAATAAAAACTTCAATTATTATAAAATGGTGTCTTGTGTAATACCCGGTTTTATATTTAACAGCGATGATTTAAAAAAAAAATATAAATTTAAAATATGTTTGATATGTATATATTACAATTTTAATCACTTAATTTTATTTATAAAACCCTGTCATCTCTCCAAGAAATTTTTTCTTAAAATTTGCCTAACTCTTTTTACAGGTTATGATATTTTACATCTTTTCTCTTATAAAAAATCACAATCTAAAAAAAAGTAGAAATTAAAACAATCACAACTTATTAAATTATGTTTTTAAGTAAGGTTTTTTTATTTAGACCTCTAATTTTTTCTTTTCTCCTTCTGCTTACCTGAATGAGTTGAATAGATTAATATTTATTACTTTAAGATTATAGTGATATATTATTATTATTATAAATTTAAGTATTTGAGAATAAGTTAAAACTTTTCTAAGGTTGTCTGGTAAGGAGAGTCTATAAGTTTGATTTAATGGAATTATATTTATTTTAGTTGTAGTTAGATTCTGGAGTTGACATTTAAAGCTCATTATAGTATTTAGTTTTTCTTTTAAAAAAGTTCTTGGCCAGTTTTAATTTTGAAGAACATATAATTTAATTAGGTATGTTACATTGAACGTTTGAATTTAAATAGTTATGTTGAGCTATATTGATGTAATTGAATTTTGAAAGATTTAACCTATTGTTAATTTTCTGGTTTAAATTTGTTAATAACAATTGAAATTGGTGCCGACAAAAAAAAACAATTGAAATTGTTAGAATTTTTTTTTCAATGTTGGGCAAGTTTTGTGTTTCTTGCATATTTAGGTTTTTATCCAATTTTCAATTTAAATGAGAAATTCACGTAAAACGAAAAGTTGAACTAAGAGAATCTCTCTTATGATTTTTTTTTTTTTACTTTAAGTAAAAAAAAAATCCCTCAAACAAAAATTTGAACAATGATCTCCTAAAATATTTTTGTTGAAATGAATACTACAAGAAAATCATTGAATAGAAATCAATTTTAGAGACTAAAAATAATTAGTTGTTATATTGACTAAATTAGATAATATTTTAGAAACTAAAAAAATTATTGGTTTGTAAATTAATTTCTATTACTATTATTGATAAATTGTTTCTAAACTGGTATCTAATTAGCTACCAAGGTTTTAACTACTAATTATTATAATAAAATAATAATTTTTAAATGTTAAGTGAATGAAGTTGGTGTAAACAATGCAACTCCTTTCTCGTCATGATTTTTTCTCAAGCAAAAATTAGAGTGTGATAAGTTCCTTTTGACATGAATTTCCCAACAATATTTTGTTGATAACTTTCATCATGAATTTCGCAACAACATTTGGTTGATAACTTCTTATATGATTGAAAGTTTATATGTATTTTACCATTGATATATGTATGTATAGATATGTGTATATATTATGTTATGATACATGAGTGTTGTGACCTTTAATGGATGATGTAGCGTTTTATGAATCTTTTATAAATATAGTGATGAGGATTGTAACATCCTAGGAATACATCTAACTATTATAATATAAGTTCTACCAATTTTTGTACAAACTTTGAGTTTTTCAAAATATTTCTATTAGAATATTATGACTTATATAAATACAAATATTTACAATATAAAGTTCAAAATAACATCCTAAAACCCTCTAGACCCTTCGACACCTGTATGATCATTTGCTCATGTATGTAATGCAGTCATCACAATTCACAATACAACAAGAAATGCAATGGTAAGATAATGAAAATAAATTTCATAACATACTTAATTCATCCAAAAAAACCAATTGCATCATTCATATAGACCGCACATGGATCTGTTTTCAATCATAAGCATTGTATTTCATTTCAATCACACTACTACACATGAATTTATCATCTTCCGGAAGACTCATTAAGTATGCCCCTACCAGAGACTAACATCTAATTCATACATCAAGGATCAGGGTAAGTTCTAACATCCAATACGGAGTGTCTACCGCGAGACCGGTGTGTATGAACTCCCTCATCAGCCGCTCATCACCTGATATCTTAGTTTAAATGACTTAGATCATCAGTGAAGCTTGAGGATCTATGTTAAACATAGGTTTTTCATACTTAATGTACTATCAAACAATAACTCATACATTATCCCAAATGTATGACATTAATTTCATACAATTTTCATCATTCATATATAATACAAACCTCATTCTTAAGGTTGAATGAAATTTAAAATCTACTTCTTAATACATATTTTTACAAAACCAAGAATAAATTTCATGATATTATTGTACTACTGAAAGGTCGACGAAAGGCCGTTATCATATTAAAGATAAATAAAATTATAAAAAGATAAAGGAACAATAAAAGAGTTTTAACACGGTATCAAGATCCAACTAATAAACCCAAAACATTTAAAATATATTTAGTAATTATAAATATAAAAAATAAAAGCTCAACAAATAAAATTGATAAAGCTCAATTAAAAAACAATGTAAATAAATGATTTGATCAAAATAATTCTGACTTTATCAATTCGACCTCTAAGAAATCAAATTTTTAGCTGTGGATAGTATTTTGTTGGATGCTGAAAACTCACTCGAAAGTTGATTTTTGGAAAACCCAATTCCCAAAGTGTCAATAATAGAGTTGAACGCCAGAAACTCACTAGGAATTCAGTCTCCCTAGAGTTGAATTCCGGTGAAGTTTTCCAAAAAAGAATTTAAAAATTAATAAAAAAAGATAAAAAAAAATAAAAAATTTAAGACCAAATTTCGACCAATAATACTATTTTACATTGTGAATTTGGGTAATTTTTTTCTATTACAGAAAAAAGTTCTGTACTTTCTGTATTTTTGCATGGAAATATGTGGTGGTTCTTTTCTTTATTTCCTCCCACTGCATCCATATTATGGACGTAAACAAAGGCAAACAGTAAAAGGGAAAAGTTACAGTAAACTACAAAATGACGTGCTAGGGCTTATCCCAAATCTAGTGCAATGGATATTTTAGAATTGCATTTTTCTTTCGGTGATAGAAACAGCGACAATCACGCAAAGTCATCGACAAATTTTACAGTTACACTTTTTTGTGGGAAGCTAAGTTGCCAACACGTACGTGGCATAGACCCCCACCCTCACAATCTACAAACTCCCAAAGATCACGTAGGTGACTCTGCAAAATTCTAGGTTTCACTAGGCAAAATCACAATCTAGAAGCTTTAAAATGTTATTCAAAATTATAAGATATTTGTGTAATTGTATAGAGATAGTATTTGGAAAGGTACTTTGAGTAATCGATATACGGAGTATATTAAGAAATTATTATCTCAAATTTTGATAAAAGATTTATTTATAATGTTTAGTTATAAATTTTTCGTTTTAATAAACTGAATCTATCTATATTAATGTTAGCTTATTTTAGAAAAATTTTGTAACATTATTCAAATTTGATAAGATATATCTTAGATTTTCAAAGATCTTACAACAATCATAACTATTATTTATTACAATTATTTTAAATATATCTTCAATCAATTAGTTAGTCATCAATACTGAGTGATATGAGAGTGATCTAATACTGATAGACAGATAATAATAATAATAAAAAGTCTGAAAACTAAAAAAAAAAAGTTTAATATTTTTGTAGGACCATAAAAGTATATATGGTTGCAAAGTGATTATATGCATATCTAGTTCCTTCCGCAAAGTATGGTAGAAGTGACAGGGTCCAAAGGTGGTGTTTCATCCCAAAGATGCGAGGAAGTGGCTGCCTACCATGGTGGCATTTGATGAATATAAATCATTGGAGACTTGAAATAGTGAAAATCACTTTCAACTATTATCATCAACCTACATATATCATCACCCCAACAATCTCCATTTATTTTATTTTCTCATTGCGCAACAAATCATTATTTTGGGAGAATGTCACTTTGATTGTCTTGTCAACAATGCTTTTCACTTGGATTTCCTTACAAATTTTATTCTTAATACTATCTATTATCAATGCATTTTATTCTTTCAATTTCATAGAATTATATATATATATATATATATATATATATATATATATATATATTTTAACTACCTGATGTTCAAAAGGTCAGATGACCCAAATAAATCTCCTAATCCGATAGTATCTTATAAATTCGTAATTAACTGTAATAAAACCATATTTAGTAATGAATCATGATTAAGGCATAGTTGAACCTTCCTTTAGATCCACATACAAGTCAATAAACATATGGAGTCCATCCAAAACAGTATAAATATTAGAGGAAATCCCAGCAGTAAAGGTAATTTCTCACTCTTTACTCACTCGCATATAGTTTCTCACTCTTTACTCACTCGCATATAGTACACCTTTTGACTTGAACGTCAGAGTGTCTTCACAGATACTCCCACCATTCTGCTCAGAGGATTGGAACAAGCGAAGAGCACTGAAGGACGAATCGAAAATCGATGTCCCAGGTGACCGAGAAAACCTGAAAACTTAGATAGGAAAAAACGCTTCGTAGGATCCCGATATTATAAGAAAAAAAAAAATATATATATATATATATATATATATATATTATTAAAAAAAAGTATGTTACACCCAATTATGTCAATACATCGCAGATAATTTTTATAAAAAGTGTAAGTAATCCTGTTTTTTCTTCGAGTAATACTTAAAATGATGATAAAAATTAAGGACACCTATATGAATTGATAAGTAATTTTTATATTGACAACAAATAATAAACTACTATATATGGTAACACATTTTTAATGATTAGTTTAAACTTATGGTGACATATAATATAATTAGAACTTCTGAATCCAACCTACAAGCTCATATAAAAAAAAGAAGTCTAAACTATTAGGAAGTGGACTTTAAGCCTAACTCAACCCCATAAAACCGGCTCATAGGGTTGAGGTTTGCACCCACTTATATACAATGAAAGACTCTAATCTCTAATCGATGTGGGATCTCCAACACACCCCTCACGCCGAGACTGCCAACTCGTGCGTGGGACTATATATTATGGATGGTCCGATAGCGGCCCGATAGCGGGTGGCACGATAGGCTCAACAAATATTCGCTAGGATAGGCTCGAAATGACTCTGATACCATATTACGAAGTGGACTTTAAGCCTAACTCAACTCCATAAAACCGGTTCAATAAAAATATATTATGGAAATATATAAGAGATAAAAGTAATAATCAATCATAATATTTATAAATTATATTTCAACGTTAGAGTATTTTTATATGTAAAAAATACATACAAGAACAACTATTATAAACAAAATATAAAATTATTAAATTTGTAATATCAATTTTCTAATTAAAAATTATTAAACCATTCTTATTATATAAAATACACCACAGTCGAACTGAATATATTCTTAGTATGATTTTTATGACATGTATCGTGAAAGCTCTTTCCAACGTAGTCTGATGAGAAACATTTGTGACCGCAAGTAGTATTCTGATATCACAGATTTTGAAGAAGTGAAATTAATCAGATATATTCTTATAAAAAAAATAAAAAATCGGACATGCATGAATGTAACTAGTATCTTTTTCACCTTAATAATTAACTTTTCACTCATTATTTCAAACTTAAAAGCAAAGAAATAGTTAGAACTTTCCGACTTTGTTTCTGTTAACCTTTATCATTTTATAAAAACGAAATGTGGTTATTTTTCATAAGTAATCATGATTTGAGCTCCTCATTGTCGATTGGATAGTCAATAAGATAAAATAGAATAATTATTCTGTTACACTGTGATTAATGGTTTGACACACTGACATATAATATTTCATCATATTATATAGTTATTTTTTTCATTTTTTTATTGGAAGCTGGATTAGATGCAGCGGCAGAGTTTCCCAGGAAATGCCACAAAAAAATATTCTAAAATTACCCACTTAAATTTCTAAACTTTTTCAAAAACTAACACATAATATCAAAATATTCACTTTTGAAATTATATTTCTATTTTTTTATCAAACTCAAAATATTTAAATAAAAACTAATTTAAAATTTTAAAATAATTAATTATTATATTAATTAAATTATATACTATTTTATAAACTAAAAAATTATTGGTATCTAAAATAATTTATATTATTAATAAATATTTATAAAGTAAATTCTAAATTGATATATAATGTTACCTATCAAAGTTTTAGCTTTAGGTAACATCCCTATATTTTACCTACATCTAATAACCATAATCTACAATATATTACTGTTTCATACTGTGTTTCAAAATATATTACTCTTCATGAAGATTTTAAATATTTACATAGATTAAAACAATATTTTATTTTGAACATTTCCATCCTCTAGCTTTTTACTAAGAAGTTCTAATACATGTAACATCAATACAGGATTATTACATATCAAAGAATATAAAACACAATGCAAAAAACCAGATAGGCTAACTATTTTTTTTCCCTAAAACTTCAAATATAAATATAACTTTAAATATCAACATATAACATCAATTCTCATTCATTTTTTACAAACCATCAAGTGTCTATTATAATTCATAATTCATCTTTCTTATGTCAAACTTATACTAACTCACAACACAAAGACATTTGACTCTACTTTCGAAATACTCGTGTACTGAAATTAGCATCCTAAAACCTACTCCTGTCATACTACTCGTTGTGAATCTACACATTCATGCGCATAAACATCTCATATGATAGGATAAATTCATATGACCTGAAAGACCAAATTATACTTCAATCCGCAGACAAAGTCATGTGAATCTTCTTCGACTCTCACCAACTGAATAACTTCATCTATGTGATTCCATTATATCGATAGAGACATGATTGTCTCATTAACAGGACCTAATAACAATCTAAACACGACATTTTCTTTCTTGAAAATATTATGTTTTGATCACACTTTCACATCATTGCATACTTCATTTAACACATCAATACATCATTCAATCACACTATATTTTAAACTTTCTAAACAATCCAAATATATCTCAAAATTCACTTAAACACATAACTAAGTTCTCTTAATCATATTTTTAAATTTTAGAATTTTCACTTAAAAGCAATAGGCAATAATATTAAACTAGCACCACAAGAAAATCATTAAATAGAAACTAATTTTAGAAACCAAAATAATTAGTCACTATATTGACTAGATTAGAGACCATTTGATAAACTAAAAAATTATTGGTATCTAAAATAGTTTCTATTATTAATAAAAAAATCATAAAATAGTTTCTAAATTGGTATCTATCTATTAGCTAGCTAACAAAGTTTTAGCTACTAACTATTTATGTTCTAAATTAATTAGTAGTTAAAACTTTGGTAGCTAATTTAGATATTAATTTATAAACCATTTGATAATATTTTTATTAATAATAGAAACCACATTAGATATCAATAATTTTTTAATCTCTAAATTAGTATTTAATTTCGTCAATATAGTGACTAATTATTTTTTGTCTTTTAATTTAGTTATTATTTAATGTTTTTCTTGTAGGGTAGGTTATCAAAAGCAAAAATAAAAAATTTAAGTTTCCTTTTTGTACAGCTTGAGCAAATTTGTAAAATATTTTCTTATAAAAAAGGTTAAACGGTTAATATAAAAGAATTCTGAAATAGAAATTTTTTTTTTTGAATTTTTGTACTATTATTATTATAATTCATTATAACTTTAAAATTTTCTTATATTTATAAATAAATATATATTTTTATTATTAAAATTAATATAAATGTGTTATGATATTTTTAATAAATATAAATATTATAAATAAAATACAATCAAACTAAAAATAATTTTAACTAAACATATTATGTATATTTATTATTTCTTAATTAACATTAAATATATAATGTTATATTTATGTACGATTGCTTGATTTTCAGATCAAAATCCGAATCAAACTGTATTGAGAAGACAAGTAAATCTATAAAATAAAATAAAATAAAAATGGTTTTGATTTATTTTTCTCTTTTTAGATTGTTATTCTTTTACTCTTATGGTTTAGAATACTTCTAATAATAATAATAATAATAATAATAATAATAATAATAATATTTGATCACGATTGAAAAAAAAGAATAGGGAAAGCCGAAGACAATGGACCGCCAAGATTCGTCGTGGGCCAAAGCTGACAGGGTTCATCACTACCACCATCTTATGCCAATTTGGAGCCCACCCAAATCCCAACGTCAAACGCCGAAAGACAACAAAATAATCTCTCTTTTTTCTTAATTTCTCCACTATAATCAAAATAATTTTTAAGAGATCATATTTTATCACTCTAATTATTTATGATAAATATTCTCTACACATGTAAAAATCATATTTAAAAGTCAATAATGATTCTTTATCAGATAATCATGTCATTTTTATTTTTTTATATTTTCCGCACATATCAGTTAAAGCGATAATTACATTAGAGTTTTTCACGTGTTATTGACTTCTGACTATTATGATATCACCGTCATTTTGGTCTTTATGCATTCATATATACAACACGTCTGTTTTAAAGTTTATAGTTATATCAACTTTCTGTCACAATTTTGAATAGGCTAAAGAAACTAACTTTATTGCGATTCTAGTTCACATAACAACACATCACTTGTTAAAACTGCAGTCAACACCTTAGATTTCACACCATAACTAATTTTCACATTATTCAAAAAATAAATAATATTCTACTTCCCATACTTTAATGCATGATACACTATTTAAAAGATAAGTAATATAACTAATGTTCGATAATTATATGCATAACTGTAGATATATTATCAAACTACAAAGTATATCCCATTTAATAGTCATTCAAACCAATTCAAATTAACAGTCATTAAAACCAACTCAAGTAAAAAATGTAACGCTTTATATATTAAAGTATTAACAGAATTATATGTTAAATATTAATATAAATCTTCTTTATAATAAAGTACCCGTCACAAAAGTCTACAGTTTTAACCTACTTAGGTGAAAATATTTGCTAAAAGTTTTCCTATAAACAAATATTGTAAATATCATCACTTTATTATGTTCAGACCTGATGTTATTTAACCCTCTACCTTTATTATTATATATTGTGAAGAATGATTGGAAGTTTTCATAGAGATTCATTCTTCGATGATGGAAAATCATCATTGGCAATCTAGTGACAACATTTTTTTCCTTGTACTCTTCATAATTGTTATTAGGCTAAATTGTGTCATGTAAAACGTTAATTAGATCATATATATATGTTAGTTAAAAATATAAATGTTTTTATTTATTGTTTCTAATTTTTTATTAAAAAAAATATAAATTATTTAAGGGTGACCCAAACTTTATAAGAAAAATAAAAAGAATTAAAACTGTACATTCCAACTTATTTTAAGCACTTAGAAAAAACAACTTATTCTAATCCAAGAGTATATGACATAAGCCAAAAGATATATATATATATATATATATATATATATATATATATATTAACATTAAAAAAAATAACGAAATTTTTAAGAAGTTTAGGGTTTTATGAAGTGCCTTTACAAATTTATTGTTTCCAATTAGAAGATACACAAGTAGACAATAATTTTATTTTTTTTATTCTTAACTAAATATTTTTTTTTCTCTTTTTTCTTCTACTTTTTCTACAACCGAACCACTTTTTTACATTATATTTTTCTTTTCCTCCTTTTTTCCTCTTATTTCTTATTTCTTTCATCTCCACTAAACATAGGGTTAATGTAATTGGTTCATTGATGAAAAATGAAAATTCTAACATTTTTTTAATTAAGTGAAAGAAATATCAAATATATTTTTATACTTTTTAAAACATTAAATTTTTATCTAACATTTTTTAGAAAACATTACGAGAAATAATGAAATATAAATAGTCTAAAATTGAAAGGTTAAAATGCATTGGATTTTAAAATCTTACATAAATTATTCCATTAAAAAAAGTGAAGATGATGAATAACCAAATTAACCAATTAAGTATTTTATAATTATATAAAAATTAATGATATTGTATACTTTTTATTCTCACGACATATTATAGTAATATAAATTGTACTACCAGATGACCGAAAGACTGAATGGTCGACAAAGCTAAATGAACCTAAGAACAGACAATAAATTTGTCATTAACTGTAATTAAATCAGTTTAATTATAAATTATGATTAAGGCACAATTGGACCCTCATTTGAATCCAAGAGCAGACCTATGACAGTTGAGGCTCATCCCAAAGTTATAAATACCAGAGGATACCCAGCGTCAAAGGTAATCTTTCACTCTTAACTCACCTGCCTCAGACTAACTTGAGCGTCGGAGCGCCTTCGCAGATACCCCACCCCACAAAGAAGAAAAAGAAAAAAAAATGTTCTTACAAGGTTGGGTTCCTCTTAAAGTTATTTCTTCTGTCTTCGTCTTCTCGTCCTTACGGCTTCTAGGCTTAGTGATCTTCGATTTGTACTTCCTTTCTCTGAGATGAGCAGGGTGGGGGTATTGCGAAGGTGCTCTGACGCTCAAATTAGTTCGAGTGCAATATGTAGGTGAGTTAAGAGTGAAAGATTACCTTTAACGTTAGGTTTCTTCTGGTATTTATAACTTTGGGATGGACATCACCTGTCATGGGTCTACTTGATGAGGGTCCAATTGTGTCTTAATCATAATTTATAATTAAACTGGTTTAATTACAGTTAATCACAGATTTATTGTCTATTCTTAGGTTCATTCGGCCTCTTCGACCATTCGACCATCCGGTAGTACATAATGCAATCTTGAAATGTTATATTACTATAATAAAACTATTAATACAAGTTATCTTTAGTTCTTCTAACGTATGTTCGGTTGTGTTAAAAAGTATGGGAAAAGACATTTTTTAAAAATTTCTCAAAACCTAATAAAATAAAATTTTACATTTTAAATAAGTTAAATTAAGCAAACACTTGATATGTTAATTATTTAAAAGTAAATGTAAATATTCTTTTTGATGAGAAAATGTTTTGTACTTTGAATATCACTATTTCTCCTTGCTCTTCCTGAGAAGTTACGGTGTGAAAGAACCATTTCCTGTTATGTCTATGAATCTAAGAAGTAATTCTTGTGAGTGAGGTAAAGTAACTCCAAAAAGGAGAATCTGGTGCATTATGCAGGTGGATACTGGTTGTTAGGAGACACAAGAGACGGTGCAACCATAAGCCGACACGTGTCCTATGATACCACACCCTCACTCTTCTGGCGGCTGTCATATCCAAGAATGGGACCAACCTGTCGTTGTTACTACTGCTTACTTTTCTATGACAGCTTTTATATGTCATTTCATTACTTAGATCTCATATTCAAAAACACTGATACATTGAATTCGTCACACTTTTACTCCATAAATTTGTGGTTTAAATCTTATATTAAATCGTAAAGATTGTCCATAATCCGACTTTTCTTTTTAAGAAAAAAAAAGTTGACCTTAAATTTGTATTTTAATGAGTGCAGGTCTTCATTGCTATTTTTGTGATAACTTTGTATTGTGGTAACCGAGAACAAATTGGCCAGAAAGGCTCCATAAATTCTCATGTGTTGTCCTTTTGGTTGGTGTGATTACACTGTGAGTGGTCGATGGCATCAATGTGTTGTTGGTTTTGAATTCTCCTCCACCGATCAGGTGGTGGTAAAAGCAACATTAATAGCCAAACATATTTTTGTGCAATGTATCCGGGGAGATAACTACACTTTATCCACACTTCATTCTATCACCGATACACGTTGTTGGAGTCAAAAAACCCTCAGTATAATTTGTTAGTTAACACAAATATATTGTACAATACCAGCCAATTAGAACCACCGAATGCTACCCAAATCCTTGGAGATCAACATAAATCAAACACTCTCACTGAATACTACCTAGATTACAAAAATCAGTTGAAAGAGAAGAGTGTTAAGTGATTTTATAACTATCTTCTTGGGCTTGGAAAACATTATTTGTTTAACTTTTGTTTATGTGAGAATGTTTTATCATAACTACAAGAATAGGCATGAGGAAAGACTTACAAAAGTGTGAATGCAATACTACTTTAAACGTGTTCGTGCAAGAGAAATTAATGTGTACGTTGTAGACATAGGACACATGACCCTAAGCTATATTGACAATTAAATTTGAAACAGACTATTCAAGATAAGGTATACTACAGAATAAAAAGTCCATGCATTTACTCCTGACATTTTGGATCATGTTATCAATCCTTGAAAGTGACAAGATTTTCATTAAATAAAGGTTTCTAAGGCTAGGATGAAATGAAATGCCTCAAGGACCAAAATTTCAGTACCACAGTAGGGACATAACAGAAAGATTTTTTTCTTTCCCATTTTGAATCAAATATGGATTTATGTCTAGCTGAGTCAAACCTCCCTCGTTTTAGTCCTTGATTGTCATAACTAATTTCAATCTTTGTCAGTCATGATTATTAGTATTTGTTTGTTTGACTTGATTAACTGTTAGAAATGATGAATATGTGAGGCTTGTAATGGTTTGTCGAAGTTAATTTTCAAGAAAAGACAACAAATGTTTTTTTAGACTCTATTGATATAGGCACTAATATCATTGTCCGAAAATATCTCAAAGAAACGTAATCAATAATAAACATATCATAATCAAATTTGCACTCAATCATCCTAAAAATACAGTCAATTCCCTTATTTCAATATTTGTCTTTGAAATTTAAAAAGAAAGTTTATGATCGCAGCATACCTCTTAATAGATGAGTCTCACCTCATTGCTACATCACAAATTTCTTCATAGATTATGAATACTCTAATTACACACATTACTACAATAAAATCATCAAATAAAAACTAATATTTAGATACCAAAATAATTAGTTGCAATAGTAACTGAATTAGATACTATTTTAAAAACTAATTTTTTTTAAAAATTTTAAATTAGTTTCTATTATTGTGAAATAGTTTCTAAATTGGTATCTAATTAGGTACCAAAGTTTTAACTACCAACTATTTAGATTCTAAATTTGGTAACAAAAACCTTAGTTGCTAATTTGGTAACTATATAGTCTGTTGTGAGTTTTAGGTATTGCTCCATTGGAAATTTGTCTGGTGAAGCACATATGAGTCATGTATCCTGCGAATATCAAGCGTATATTTTCTGTGTGATGTGTAAATACCAGCTTTGAAACGAGAAAATTCAATCCCGAGAAAATATTTTAAGTCTCCAAGATCTTTAATGCGAAATTGTTGTAATAGACAGTCTTTAACATGCTGAATTTCTGTCAAACCATTTTTCATTTTTCGTCAAAAGAATATCGTTCACGTAAATCAAAAGGGTAGTAAATGATAAGTTATTCTGTCTTGTGAATAGAGAGTAGTATGTATGGTGTGAGTTTTAGGTATTGCTTCATTGGAAATTTGTCTGGAAAACACATATAAGTCATATATCCTGCAAAATATCAAACGCATATTTTCTTTGTGACATGTAAATACCAGCTTTGAAAATGGAAAATTCAATCCCTAAAAAATATTTTAAGTCTCCAAGATCTTTAATGTGAAATTGTTGTAATAGACAGTCTTTAACAACTGAATTTCTGTCAAATCATTTCCTGTCAAATCATTTCCTGTCAAAAGAATATCGTCCACCTAAATCAAAAGGGTAGTAAACTCCATTGGAAATTTGTCTGGAGAAACACATGAGTTATGTATCCTGCAAAATATCAAGCGCATATTTTCTTTGTGACATGTAAATACAGCTTTGGAACGGGAAAATTCAATCCCTAGAAAATATTTTAAGTCTCCAAGATTTTTAATGCGAAAATTGTTGTAATAGAAAGTCTTTAATATGCTGAATTTCTGTCAAATCAGTTCCTGACAAAAGAATATCGTCCACATAAATCAAAAGGACAGTAAATGATGAGTTATTATATCTTGTGAATAGAGAGTAGTATGTCTTGAACGGTTGAAATCCTACAAATTTAATAATGTTGAAAACCATGTTCGGGATGCCGGTTTGAGACCATAAAGGGATTTGTTGAGTCAACATACAATGTTCTCCCCTGTAGATGATGCCCGTGTGACAAGTCCATGCAAATAATTTCATGCAATGTGCCATGTAAGAAGGCATTTTGCACATCTAGCTGGTGAGTAAACCAATTTCTGATTGCTGCAATGGTGAGGAGACACCTCAAAGTTAATTTTGTTGTTGGTCAAAAAGTTCAAAATAGTCTACACCTTCAATCTGAGTGTACCCCGTTGCGACAAGGTGCGCCTTATATCTGTAGACGTTGTCATTTAAGTTGTACTTTATTTTATATATCCATTTACATCCGATAGGTTTCTGCCCAACGGGTAACGGTGTCAAGGTCCACGTTTTTATTTAGCTGCAAGGCAGAAAACTCTTCCATTGTTTTTTTTCAATTTGGATCAAGAATAGCTTAAGCATAAGTGTGAGGTTCTTTGTTGGCTGTGATGTAAGCAAGATATGCACTATGTGTAAAATCGTGAATTAGAAAGAAAATTATGCATAGGATACATGTTTCCATTCGGCCGATCCCGTTACGTAGTCTTGAAGCCAGGAAGGTGGGGTTGATATGCGACTAGATCATCGAACAGGAAGATCGATTGAAGAAGGTTCAGTAATGGGTGTCAGACTTCCTGGCATGGGATAAGAAGGTTGGTGTGCTGGAGGTTCAGGTGCATTGTGACGAGTAGGAGAAGAAGATTGGCCGAGTGAATGTTGGACAGGAATGGGTAAGTCAATGTTAATAATAGGCAAAATACTTGTAATGGAGGTAAAGATTGCGTATGGGACTAAGACATCCCGACTTGTAAAAAAAGTGTTGCAACTATATCAAATAATTTGTATGTTTTTTTTTTATGAAGAGGATAACCAATGAAGATGCACTGTCGAGCGCACAGATTAAATTTTTGCTTAGATGAAACAACAATGATATATGTGGCGGTTAAAATGCATTTCCCCAAAATTCTAATGGTAAATTGGACTGAAATAGGAGAGCTCCGCTATCCAAAATACATGATTTAGTAAAAGCATTACTAATAGACGAGTTATGGACAAACAGAAGTGCTAACACTCTTTTACCATTATTGTTGAACGAGTAAATAGTCTTTGTCAATTGTTGAATTTGTTGAATTTGTTCGACAGTGAATTCTTATACGAAGTTTCTATCAGACTTGATTACTAGTACCTTCTTTCTTCTTTGTCAGACATGATCTTTTATTTAGGGTTTATTTAGGGATAAAAATGGAGAGACTGTCGATATTTCTTATTCTCCTTGTGTGTATTTACACCACTTCAATATATAGGAGACTTTCTATCTCCAAATTACAATTAGATAGGATCCACTAATCATTCACTTTATCATTATTAAATTAATTACGTACAATATTGTATAATATTGCATACAATAATTACATATAATTTAATTATTATTATTTCCTTAATAAATTCATATATAATGTAATAAAAGTAAAAAAAAAATTATTAAAAGTCCAGTGATAATATGTGATTTAATGATAGCTAAAAAATCTATAATTGGTTTAGCTGAATAAAAATTAAATATTAAATATATTTATAAAATTAGTGATCAACAAGTAATCCATCAATGATATATGATTAGCTAATAAGTGAAAAATAGAAAATGTTATCTTTTATCTTTTATAGAAGGTTCCCAACTGAAAACGATACAATATGTATATATACCAAAAACTTCAATTATCTTAATTTTTTTTTAAAATAAACTATAAACACGCTATTCTAGGTGATTATGAAGTCTAACAACTTGACTTTTGACATTTGAATTTTTAAAATAATTTACTTCTGTTGTCTTTGAATGAAAACACAAACTCGTAATTTCTTTTCAAAACAGAACGATTGCTTATTTATGTCCTTGTTTTCAAACCACCATCCTTTGTACTTCTCGAATTAATAATTGTTAATATTTGTATCAATTCACATAATCTTCACACCAATAAATTGACAAGTCCAATTTTAAAAACAATAGACTTCTCTTCGAAAATAAACAGTGTGTGACACCCAAAAGAAAGAACTACCTCTATGATTCTATGATATACTTGCAATTCTTATCTTATAGAGTGTTGGGATGTAAGAGGGCAACATTATTGATGCTGTAATTGGGTAGAAGCACTGTATTTGTTGATCAACACAAGTAAAACACTTGATTCATTTTCGAAATATAAAGACTAAACTTAGCTACTCAATATGGACTTGAAATTGCAAGACAAAATCTGACCTTTTTAAATTGCAATATTTTTAGGATGCTGGGGGTATCCTGTGCCGAGAATAAGATATTAATTAAGGTATCCAAATCCATCTAAAGAAAAAAAAAATAACAAATATTCTTCTGTGAGGAATATAGGCCAACCACATAATAAACCAAAGTTTTTATATGGCATATATGTTTCAACATATTAAGAAAATCAGCAATATACCCTAAACATTATAATAAAATTTAATAAAAAAACAATGATCAATTAAAGGGTAAGAACTAATTACACTAAAATATATTGACTCGGTTAAATAATTTTCTAAAAAGAGTCATGGTCCTAGTCGAGTTATTAAAATATATTAAAAAAATTGAGCCTAACTTAAACATGAAGTAGGCACCCCCTCCCCCAAAACAAAATACCAGTTCTACTTGTTTCTAGTCGCATCCACTTAGTAGATTTTAGGGTGATAACGAAGTTCGATCAACCTCAGTCAGCTGATTCAACATACAATGCCCTTGGAACATTTCACCAGCAACTGTCATACAAAGAAATGGCCGTCAATTATTTGGGAATGCTTGAAGGGCAGAAGAAGACTTTAGCGACGCTACTCGCCAATATTGTTGATCAAAGATATAGTACCATTTAACTGTAAACAAAGATTCTACAATACTAAGCTGATATAGAAATATTAAACTAACAATAAATAAAGAACTAGGAAGTTGTCACAACAACACAAGTTTCAGAGCTTATAACTACTGCACTAAAATAATTTGCTGAAATTAAATTTAGTCCAGCCATGAAACGGAACTACAATCAGTTTGCCCTTCCATCAGCTTTTCCATCCAAGACTGAAATCATTCGTCTGCAGGGGGAGACTGGCTGTATTATCAGAAACGAACACATTTAAAATGATGAAGATATCAAACTAGAGAAGGCTGGAATAAATAAACAGTAATAACAAACTCTCAAATAAATAAATGTTTGCAAACCTGCGATATCTTTCATGCATGGGACTTTCAGGGCCACCGTAATTGGGACTGTCCCTAGGATCAGGCACAGTATTTGGGCTCCTTCCATAACCATTGTAAGGGCTGGGATTCCCTTTTTCTTCAGGACTCCCAGAGCCATGTCCATTTTCAGGGCTAGTCTTCCCAGTATCACGAGGACTATGGCTAGAACCACGACCATTTTGAGGGCTTTTCCTCCCTCTTTCTTCGAGACTGTGAGAAGGAGAAATGCCATGGTCAGTTCTCCCACGTTCTTTGTGATAAGGACTGCGGCTGGAGTCCCGAACAGGATCAGAACCCTCCCTTTCTCTTCTATATGGACTAGGGCTTCTGCGCCCATATGCAGGGCTAGCTCGCTCTCTCCTAGGAGGGCTTCTGCTCCGGCTTCGGTCACGGCCATAGTCAGGGCTGCCCCTCTCTCTCTGATATGGACTTGGCCCACGGCCATAATCAGGACTACCTCTTTCTCTCCTATAAGGACTAGGGGATCGTCTTCCATCACGGCTTCTATCACGTTGACGATCACGGCCTCTCTCAGGGCTATATCCATTTCTCCTATCATCATCATCTTTAACAGCAAATTCAACTGAAATAACTCGATCCAGTAACTTGCTGTTTAAAAAAAACTTTGTTATCATAACATTGGTAACAAGTCAATTGTAAAATATACTGGGGAGGTAAAACTAACTAGAAAGTTAAACCTAAGAAGATAAGCATCATTTATTCGTTAAACTAACTTTCTCTAAACTAACTTTCTAAAGGATACAGGTATACAGATTAGCAAAAATGTCAAATCTCTTAACAGTAGTCATGCATTGACTAGAGGCTAATGACAGATTTGAAAGAAGAATCTTGCAACCAAAATGTTTTGCCAAAATAAATATCCAAATACATTAAATTACCTCATATTTGTAGCTTCCAGTGCTCTGCTAGCATCATCCTCTGACTCATACTGAACAAAAGCAAAATTCCTTCTGATCCTAACACTGACTATCTTGCCATAAGGTTCAAAGTGCCTCTCCAAGTCCCTTGTTCTGGTATGGTATGTATCAAAATTTATTACGAACAAGGTCTTTGATGGCCTCCCATTAGCTGAAGATCTTCTTGAACTAGAAGGCCTTCTCACACCACGTTCATGCTGCAACATATTACGTGCAACGGTCATGAAAACATAATGGATCAAAACAACACTCTAACCCAAAGAGACTAATGATGTGTTACCTTTGTCCATTCCACACGGAGTCTGCGTCCCTTCCGACCAAATTCTACTCGATCAAGAGCACGAATAGCAGCTTCAGCATCTCTTTCATCTTCCATATAGATAAAAGCAAATCCTATAGACCATGTAAAGTTCTCATTTAGGTATTAAATTAAATTTGTAAAAAAACTGAAATGAGACATTTCTGTCCATTACACCAATCAACAAACACTTGACGTCTGATGTGATAACGGACCTTTCTGCCAAGCACAATCAACACTGCTCGGAAATTAAAATTTTGGCAAACCTCCTTATTTCTATAAACTAATTTGACCAATAGAATTAGCAACAGACCTTGATAAGTAAACAAATTGATGTCAAGAACAAGAATCCAAAAGTGTATGTCTCATGAGGGTCAATGGAAAATGAGTGCCTTCTCCATCCATTCTGCTGCCTCTGCTGTGAGGTTGGCAATATTTCAACCTCGAAACATGTCCAAAAGAGGCTGGGCAAAGGCACAAAAATTGAAAGGCAAATGTGACTGATGAATACGTGGAACGGGTGTGTCATTGCGGATCAAATTGAACAATTCTTCATTAAAAGAAGATGTGCATCACAGGCAGGAAATGGATATGCCAAGATAATCCTGCGTCAAAGAAAACGTTGAGTATGGGGGCCGATGCTTCAAAAAAGATGATTTTTTTACTTAAAAATATCTTGATCCCCCACAAATGCTCAACCAGAAGCTGTACGCCAAGGTCCAACTCCTGAAACAGAATCACCAGGAAGATACCATGTGGCGTCTGAACCACAGGTTGTCAAAGGTGCTGCTCCGATGCTGCTGAATGTCTTAAAGGTCTGATTGCAAAGGTGCAACTTGTGGATGTTTACTTCTTACTCCCGTCTTGAACTTAATGTTCAGGTTGACAAATGATTGAGATACTTCTCCACTTGGCAAGTTAAGCGTTTAAATTATAAATCAAGCAATTTGTTACTCTAAACATTTACTACCAGTTAAAAGGACAGTTCTCATTCTAGACCAAGTTACTCTTCCTGAGTTTGAATTTCTCTGGAGTGCGTATATACATAATTTATATTTAATAACTGAATTGAAAAACATAGTTATTAATTCAGTCCACAGTTCCCAACCACACGAAGCCACAAACAGATCTAAAACTCATGAAAAATAAATATCTATCACACAATAAACTCAATGTTTAAAATTACAATCTGCTCAAATTTAAGAAAACACGTCTTCTAAACTTTCAAGATTTTATCTCATAAGCTTGATGATTCATTTATAAACCTTTTAAGTAATAGACACCTAAAAGTTCATGTTTAACCTCAAATATTAGCTCCAAGATAATCCTCACCCAATCCCAACGACAAAAATAAAGAAAAAATGGAAACCATTAACTCATCCACCCTTAAATATACAAAAGAGACTTAAAAAAGAAAAAAAAAACTTACCAGACTTCATATCCACCCTGTCAACCTTCCCATATCGTCTAAAAAGACGCTCCAACTCTGACTGCCGGGCATCATATTCGAAGTTTCCACAGAAAATAGGCCTCATCTTCCCTGAACGCAGGTTAAAAAACACTTAAAATCACCATGTGCAAGCATGAATAAGCATAAATTATACAAAAATAAAAAAATTACTTGTGAATACAAACAACAGTTTGAGTTACTGATAATACTATAATATAACACTGCTATGATGCAAAAGAAAAGATGAACCCTAAACAAGTTATGTTACAACTTCCCACCCCGCCACATCCATCCCTAAACCAAATATGAACAATAAAAAAAAGATTATGTATAATCAGACACATACAATCTGACCTTACGGAAATTTGAAATATAAGCAATTACATCTAAAATCTAAAATAAAAACACAAAGGGATTAAATTAAATTAATGGACAGAAAATGGGCATACAAAAAAAAGGAAAAAGAAGTTTACTTTGTAGAACAGAAAGGATTCAAAATCAATTGGTTGGCGAGAATCTCACACAACAAAGTGTAACAGTGGATCGAAAACTTGAATTTGAGTTTCAGATCTCAGATCTTGTTTTTTTTTTTTTAAAGTTGTGAAAAGAAACGAAAGAAACATTCTTGAATGAAAAACAGAAAGGAATCATTAAGATTGAAAATGGAAATCGAAGGAATCGGAAAACAATGGATCACCTTGCATTACAAAAAGATAAGTGTTGGGTTGGGTTGGAACCCTAAGCAGAGCAGAGTGTAACAGATATTTTTTGGGTTGACCAAGACAAAGATGCGGATCTCAGGAAAATACATATATATAGAATTAATTTTTTAATTTCTGCCTAAATGCCCCTTATCTTTTTAAATTTCGCGAACTATTCCCTGATTTCTTTCCTTATTATTTCACCAACCCTGTAATAACAAAGCGGAAATTCGGAAATACTATTTTATGTCTATTATATAAATTAGTTTATTTAAAATGTAATAAAAAAATAATTTACTTCAAAATTAAAAGCAAAAACTTTACATTTGTCATTAAATTCTTAATTTAAATATATCCCTTCTGAAAAAGTATACTGATTCTTAAACATGTTTGTATTAAAATTGATTGTTTGAATAATCACCAAAGAGACTTTAGCATTCATATACCTTTTTTTTATGCAAATGTCTTTGTATTGGAATTAATTATATTGATAGATAGAATAATTATTTAGATCTAAATAGTTAAATTTTAATAAATTCTAAAATGTAATTAATAAATAGACATATTTACTTTTTATAAAAGCATATTAAATTAGTAGTCCACAATGAAAATCAAGTTTAACTAGCACAGTCGTAGTCAATTAATATTAAATTAATTAATTTTTAAAATTATAAAGTAAAATAAATATCAATGTATTATTTTGGAACAAACATATAAAATAAGAAAAATAAAGTTTGAGTTGACAATCATAATTGTTGGAGACCCCACATCGATTAGAGATTAGAACTGTATATAAGTGGGTGCAAACCTTAACCCTATGAGTCGGTTTTATGGAGTTGAGTTAGGCTTAAAGTCCACTTCGTAATATGGTATCAGAGCCATTTCGAGCCTATCCTAGTGAGTATTTGTGTTGGGTCTATCGTGTCACCCGCTATCGGACCACCCAATATATATAGTCCCACGCACGAGCTTCTATCTATCACTCTCGGCGTGAGGGGTGTGTTGGTTAGGCTTAAAGTCCACTCTTTCGTAATAATAATAACTAAAATTCAATATTTATAGAAATATTCAATATTATTTTGTAAAAAATATATGTACACTAATTTTTATGTAAAAGTCATTTGTATGCTAAATAATTACATTAAAATTTGTAAATAAATTAATAATTTAAAATGAAGTTGTTACTTTCTTTAATATTTTTTATAAATTTTAATTACTAAAATGTTTGTATAGTAAATTAATAGCTAGGGATGAGGATTTAAATTTTCCATGTAACCAATAAATAACTTCTAATTGTTTTGAATGAAACTCAATTTTAAACAATTCAAATCAAATAAATAGTAAAATCCAGTTTGTCTGCAAGCAATTATGAGATGGGAAAAAATATATAAATTTTAAAACCAATATAATAATATTATGAGTTATAAGATATCTAAAAAACTCTTATTAAAATTTATAGAATTTATATACTAAGAATTTAAAATATTTAAAAAACTAAATTGTTAATTTTTTTAGAAAATATTAAACATTATAAGAGTTACTAAAAAATGAAAGATTTAGATTAAAATAAATAAGTTTGATATTTAATAACTAATTATTTTTAATTTAATTTCATGTATTATATATTGTTTCTTAATTAATATTTTCTGCTTCTACATGTGAATTTAAAAAATAAGTTCAAAATTAAATTTATTATTATTCAGTGATACAAGATTCATATATTAATTTAATTGATTATTTGAAAATGTATTTATATATCTATTAAAAGTGAGACATAAAATATATCAAAATCTTCTTTTACACGGATCAAATTTTTTTATCATTTATTAAAATTTGTGTATTTTTATGTTATAAAACTTAATTCAATGTATAAAATTTTGTTGTCTTTTTAGAAAAATCTTTTTTATCGTAATAAAAGATAGAAATATTTTTTTCTATAATTTAACTTGACTACTGTATTTTTCTTACAGACTTTTTTTAAAATCTTTCCCCAATCAACTTTGTTTTTCTAGATTTTGAACTAAAGTGCACAATTTTATATCTATTTATTCTTGTATGAGTAATTATTAAAAATATATTAATTAATATCACTTTGATATCACTCAAGTGATTATATGCATCTCAAAATAAATATTAAAATGATTTGAAGTATATTAAAACGTTAATTAAAATTTTACTATTTATTACAAAATGAAATATCTATCTTAACATAATTTTATTCTTTAAATATTTTGAATATCTAATAAACTATTTTGTTACTGGTTTGAAAAAGAGGAAACTCAGAAACAAGAAAATAAACTATAATCTTGTAAACAGATTGTATTTCCTTCAATGGGTGCATTTGTTGACAATTCTAATTGGAAATTATTTGAAGGAACAAATTTTGTATGCTCTATCTAACCTTTAACAAGCATAAACATTCATGAGAAATATAAGCAGACATCTAAAAACAACAAATCTTAGATTTGTAACACTATGTAGTGATGAATAATTCAATTTCTGTTGTAATCCCAAAAAAAATTAAAATTTTAGAAAGAAATTGAGTAAGAGATGATTGTATGTATCCCCTTAAAGTAACCTGGTATCTTGGTAGGAGAAAATCATAGAAAGATAAAAAACAATTTGAGAACTTGAAAAAAGAAGTTTCTATTTTTTTTTCTTTGTTTTACATGTCTCTTTTCAAAATACTTGCAAGTGTCTTGTATAAAATTAATAAAAGTAAGAGACAAATCCTGTGGGAATGGGGAAGGGAGGGGAAAAAATTGTTTGGGTATTATTAGGGATGACAATGCGGAGCTGCAGTCCGTTATTGAAAAATGTGGTAAAAGTTCACTAATTTAGTTTGCTAACCCGCTTAGGTCCACCTTGCATAATTCGCAACCCACGCGGGGCAGAGCGGATTGGTCCATTGGCCCGCATAAATAAAAGATTATTATTTTTTTTTTGCAAAAAAAAAAAAACCATACTCCACTCACTCATTATTCTAGTGTAACTTTTATTTTATTTTATTTAAAAATAAATAAATTTAATGTATTAAAAAAATGAATGTTTTATTTTAATAATCTAAAGAAGTTAATATAATATTAAGAGTGACCGTGGATATAGAGACTTAAGAGATTTCAACATAGCACAAATTTTATTAGGTTCTAAATATGAGGTTGGACTGAATTAGGTAATTGTAGGCATGCTAAATTGGAATCTTTATGGTGGATGATATTAGAAAAATAGTTCTGATTGAAGAATGGGGTAATAATTTTGAAGATATTTGAGTGATGTGTATGGGATGGAAAACATATACTAGTGTGTGAAGATAGATGGATTGGGAACTGGCCTCTAAAAGAAAAATACTCAAGACTTTATCACATATTGGACTGTAAGGAGGCAATGTTATGCGATTTTGGGAATAGAGGAGAACCACCTTCTAATGGGAATCATATTAATTAAACATGTTGATGAATGACTTAGCTGATAAAATTGTGAACACGGAAGGGGATGACAAGTAGATTTGGAAGCTTCATAGGTATTAACTGGAAATCAGCTTACAATATTTTGTTTAATGACGCACTAAGGAGGAAAGGAATGTGTATGACATGTTTTGGAAAATCAAAGTTTTACCTTCTGCATAGGGGTGACAAAGTGGAGCGGGTTGACCTGCGGCCCGCGGTAAAAAACGCAAGACGGGCTGACGTTTTGAACCCGCATTAGCATGTCCCGCAACTTGCGCGGGCCAACAGCAATGGTCTAATGGAGGAGTGACAACTTTGAGTGAAAGAAAATTAAGTTTTCACTCAAAATACAACGCTCTAAAAAAGGCACACAACACACAATGCACTTTCCTTTGTAGCGCCGCCGCTCGCTCCGCTTGCGACTCCGTGTGGCTTCGCCTGCAACTGTCACGCACTACTACTGCTCCGCTGTTACACACCCTTACTGCCTCCACTCTTCCTCTACGTTCCAAAAAAAAAATAATAAGGCCCGCCCTACGGGTCATGAAAACCAGCCCGCATTTTGTATACA
>Ga0123342_1001324_pt1 | contig 41611 bp, 23 predicted proteins | sample Turbeawhitnodule_FD_89960 | JGI IMG/M metagenome (GOLD analysis project Ga0123342, IMG submission 89960) | Root nodule microbial communities of legume samples collected from Mexico - Turtle bean Mexico white nodule | ecosystem: Host-associated > Plants > Roots > Nodule | place: Mexico: Nepantla...
ATGTAAATAAATTAACTTAAATAAAAAATAAATTTTAATTAATAAAATGTTAAATAATAAAATTATACTTTAATTTTAAATTATAATTAACTAAAATATGAAATAGGATTAATCATTATTTTAATTTTTTTATATACAAGGGTAAAATTGTAATCTTACAAACTTTACTTATTCAAAATAATTTATAATATTCTTACAACTATCACATCACTCACAAATTTCAATAAACTTTCTTCACATATCCACTCTAACGTACCTCAATCCAAACAACCTCAACTTTCTTCACACTTTCACTTCCACTCATCCTCAACTTTCCACTTCCCACATCCTCTAATCCAAACACACCCTTAAAGAGCTCTGTGAACTAAGAGCTTTTTTTGGACTTCTTTTATCATTCAGTTGCAATACTGTTTCTATTTTAAGTAGGAATATTATTATTTAAAAAAAAATACATATACAAGAAAGAAAGAAAACTTGAATAATTCATTTTTTAATTTAAGTTGCTAAATTTTTTAATGATTAATAATACATAAACTCTAGGGCCACGTATTAAATATAATAGTTTTATACCTGAATGACCTGCAAATTTTTAAGTCTAGATAAGAACGAACTAGGAATAGCCTATTAGGCATGCCGGTGTTCAAACCAAAACTCTTGCTGCTATGATCTTGGCTAATAAAACAGAGGAATTGGACTTTGTGAACAAAATTAAAATGACATTAATGGTGTTTTAAATTAGGGATGGGTGTTTCAGGATTGCAGGAAGTGAATTTTTATAATTTGAAAGAAAAATGTGAAAAAATAGATTATTTAAATTAAGTATATAAAGTGGATTTGTGAAAAATATATATATTTTTTTTAAGATTTAAAAGTGTAAGTTTATAAATTTATTTTTATCTATAAAATATTTAAATAATAAATATGTATTTTTTATAAATTTGAATTAAATAAAATTTTATAATTATTTTTTATACTTTTAAATGATTACTTTTAAAAAAATACAAATTATTTTTTAAGTGTTGATTGTTGAGTAGAGAGAGTGTGAGTCTTAAAGGTGCCGATGGTTGTTCTCGGAGTGATGGATTGTGTTGACGGTTGTTTGTGGTGGTTTTTCTAGTATAACTTTATTCACTTTCCAAGAATAGTAGTCTTATCATTATGTGAGATGGTTGTTCTAGGAGTGATGGATTGTATTGACGGTTGTTTGTGGTGGTTTTTCCACTATAACTTTATTCACTTTCCAAGAATAGTAGTCTTATCATTATGTGAAACTTGATGTCTGTGAAGCTCGAATACGGCCAAAATCGAGTCGTTTGCGCTTCTAACACACCGGCGACGCGGATACGCGACGGGTGCGTGCACGACACGGTGTCGGACGCAGCTGTATGGGCTAGATACGGCCTTCTTCTAGGACACGTCGGAGGGACGCGGTTCACTCAGTAAACCCTTATTTCACAAAAAATCTTAACTAAAATCTCAAATAAAACTCTTATTTCACATAAAATCTTAACTAAAATCTCAAATAAAACTCTTATTTCACATAAAATGTTAACTAAAATCTCAAATAAAACTCTTATTTCATAAAATCTTAACTAAAATCACAAATAAAACTTTTATTTCACCGAAAATCTTAACTAAAATCTCAAATAAAATCATAAAATCTTAAACAAATCATTTAAATAAAAATATATATAAAAATCTTAAGAAAATCCATAAATAAAAAAGGAAATAATTTATACATAGTTGTGTCCCGTGTCCTATAGTTTTCTATTTAATCGTATTTCTGTGTCCGTGTTCATGTCATATCCGTACCCGAATTTGTATCTGGGCTTCATAGCTTAATGTAACATCCAATAGTACTGATGCATCACATCCCTTCTACAAATGTTGCCAGCTTCCTAAGAAGTATATCAATTGTTTCCAACATTATAATTGCCCTACATAAATACCATAAAAGCTACATATGTTATAAACAACATGCACTCCACACAACCCCAAAAAACATCACCAGAATTATGTGGTTTTTGGTTGCACCAAAGGTTTTCTTCACCCGATGAGCATCCTAGTACTTGCATTAAAAAAACGCACCACCTTCCACTCCTCTTAGCCATCTCACACAGATAAACAAAGTTAAACCAAATGACATAAATTACATATTTTAATTCCCACATTACAAAAAAAAAAAACAGAAAACTACATAAAGTAAGGCAAGTGAAACTTTTATTCCAACCCAATTATTTTGTTATCATGTTAATGCAAATAAAGGGAGATTGGATCCAATCAAAAAAATGAGAAGTTGACTTTCCTTACTTTATGTTTCATCCATGCCCAATACTGAATTTGTGCCATTGTAAGGATTTCCTTTGCGTCCATCTTTGTTTGATTAAAAATGACATTGTTTCTATGTTTCCAAATAAACCAAAGCACTAAGACCCATAACCTTTTCCACAAGCTATTAGCCTCTTTATTAAAAAACAAACAGGGGAACTCTTCAAAATGATTAGTTAAGACACTGTGGTGCATAAAGTTAACCCTTAGCCAATTATCACACATATTTCAGACTGCTTTTGATACATTGCATGTGATAAGAATGTGTGATGTTGATTCCTCTTCCCTCCCACATAAAACGCATAATGTATCCCTAAAAACTACTCCCCTTTTGTGGAGGTTTTGCTTGGTTGCTATCTTATCTCATAGAGCCCTCCACGCATATAATTGAGTTGAATGCATCACCTTTAGCTTCCAAAGATAGATGAATGGTTCAAGTACTGGTACAAATATAACAAGTATGAAAATTGATTTTTCCTTCATAGTTATCCTCACAAAATAAATTTTGTTCAACACAAATTTATTTCACTCACATGTAGTGGTTTTCCTGTGTTTTCTTCTTCCTCTTCCTCAACCTCATAACCTTCAACAAATTTAAGAACCTCTCACATGCACACACACATCACACTTGAAGAAATAAGGGTATCATTAACTTTGAATGGGTGGACATGTACACATCTTCTCATTCACGCTCATCCTCGCATATGAGAGAAGAAAAAAAAATCACTTACTTGTTCGTCTGCACACTCTCCTTCACATCAGTTGATCTAAACATTCAAATTATACGTTCACACATTTGCTTCAAATATCAATACACATATACTTTCTATTTTAATTTTTATTTTAAATAATATAATAAATCATTGTCTAATTTATTACAAGGGGTAGATTATAATTGTCACAAAAAATTATCATAAAATTATAGAATATACTTTCTATCTTAGTTTTATTTGAATTAACATAATAAGTAACATGTTATTTATGATTGTCACTCTTTAATTTATTATGATAAATTATGATAAGTAAATTACCATGATCATCATCATAAAATCATATTTTTGTTGATTTGATTTGGTTCCAATTTATTTTTTCTTTCAAACTAAATCGCATATATATTTTTTACGATTGATTTGAATGTATTTAAAAAAAAATCAAATTACTTTACACCTATTTCAACTCTATTCTAGTCAGATATCATCCACTTGAATAATACCAATACATTCATGACTGGAATCTAGACTTTTATATTAATGTCCATTACTTTTGTTATTAATTTTGACAATATTTTTTATTTATTTAAATGGTTGGATAATTTTTTTTCTAAACTACCGTTATTTAATGCTCAATAATAACTTATGTGAAGTAGATTTTATGAATTGACGTATATTGTAATTACATGCTTACGACGATTTTTTATCATTGATACTAATATTATCTTCTATCAATAATTTATTATCATTATTTTTCTATTGCAAATTCGGAAAACATTCAACCAATTAACTATAATTTTATTTGCTAATCTCGGCTTTAGAGAAATTTTTTGGCCGATATTAATAGAAGAAAAATACTCTAACCAATAAAATTGTAAAAACAATATGGATTAATTTTAGTACAAATAATTATGATCAATATAAAAAAAAGGCTACATATATAAAATAAAGTAGTAGTAAATGTCACTTAATTTTTTTTTCACACACTTTGTAAAAACTAGGTTTAAGAAAATGTAAGAAAAATATTAACACCATATTCTCTTTATAACTCACACATGAGTTATATGAAATATAGTATATAGTATAATTATTTTGGTTTTGATTATTTCCCTCTCTCAGTTCCAAACCCTAATCGCCATCCCCAACCCTTTGACGCCATGGATTTTGTTAAGGTATACACGCTTTCTCTTTATGGGCTCTAACACACCTTCTTCATTCATGTGCACATACAACAATTCATCACTTTCTTTCCACTACGATTCCTCTCTAACTACCTGATTCTGCATGTCATTGCAAATTCACTTGGCTCTCTATTTTTTGTCAAATCCTTGATGCACACAATCATTCTCATTTTTTTGGGTGATCAGAGCACTACACGAGGTTTAGAGATTAAATATGTTAGCGAGGAAATTGTTTGTTTTCAAAACTGAATTCGCACGGATAATGAAGGACTTTTCTCTGTTAGACTGTTATATTTACTTATTCTGTGACTACTAATATATTTCCTGTGATTTTAACTGTTCACTATTCTGATTTGACATTATTTATGTTGTGATTGATTATATTATCATTGAATACTTCGTGGACAACGCAATTGCATAGCTGTATAATCTTTAGTTATTCAATTTGATCCTGCACTATGTATAGTTGGCATATAGCTACACTTAATTTCATTTGCATTATTTCTGCAAACTTCGGTGATATTTGTTTCTTTTGATGTTTTTATTTGATTATTGGGTGTTCTGTACTGTTGTGTTAGTGTTGGAGTTATGCAATTATACTTTTCTGATTAATTGAATCTCTTCTAGGAAAAATTGAACTATTTTTGTATAAAAGAGCTTAAAGATGTGCTCACTAGTTGCACCTTTCAAAGCAGGGGATGATTAAGGTTGTCACAGCAAGCAAGTAAGAGCTACCCAACCAAAGTCAGTTTTGCCTTCTATACTTAAAAAAATCATAGATATGTTTTCTTTCCCAAGAAATTGCTTCAAATATTGTGCCTCCTTCTTCAGGAGGAATGTTCCAAATGAAACCATACTCTCCACACTCTCATTTTGCCACAAATTTCAGGACCCCAATGAGAAAAATTTACACAAGATATGTTTTTCTAATCACACCCACAAATTTGACCGCTTTTTATTCCAAATAAACACTAGTTACACTCAATTTCCTGTCCCATTTGCACCCTTTAGTTTTTCCTATTCAACAAAGGCTCCTTCGAGATCTTACCGAAGGCGAGCCCGAAATAGGTTGTTGAAGTCCTCCAAGCCTACCCTAGACCAAGCCCAATTTCAGTTGGCACTGTCCCAACTTCCTCCAAGGTTCACTACTGAAGAACTCTGCAGTGTGATTTCTCAACAAGATCATCCCCTGGTTTGCTTAGAACTGTTTCACTGGGCATCTCAGCAGCCACGGTTTCGGCATGACGTGTCCACGTACCATGTCACCATAAAGAAGCTTGGTGCTGCAAAGATGTTCCAAGAAATGGATGACATCGTGAACCAACTGCTTGCAGTTCCATTAATTGGTTCAGAGGCATTGTTCAACACGGTTATATATTATTTCACCCAGGCGCGGAAGCTGACTAGAGCTGTCAATGTGTTTAAGCACATGAAAAGTGGGAGGAATTTAGTTTCCTGTTATAGGCCTTCTATTAGAACCTATAATATTCTTTTTGCTGCATTTTTGGGTAGAGGAAGCAACTCCTATATAAATCATGTGTATATGGAAACAATTAGGTGTCTGTTTAGGCAAATGGTCAATGATGGGATCAAGCCTGATATTTTTTCATTGAATTCTATGATCAAAGGTTATGTGTTATCTCTTCATGTTAATGATGCATTGAGAATATTTCATCAGATGGGTGTGGTTTATGATTGCCAGCCCAATGCGTTGACATATGATTGCTTGGTTTACGGCTTGTGTGCCCAGGGAAGAACAAATAATGCCAAAGAATTATGTTATGAAATGAAGACCAAGGGTTATGTTCCTGGTAGTAAATCTTATAATTCACTTGTCAACTCTTTGGCACTTGGTGGAGAGATTGAGGAAGCAGTAAATTATCTGTGGGAGATGACTGATAAGCAAAGGTCAGCTGATTTCATTACATATAGGACTGTACTGGATGAGATATGTAGACGTGGAACAATTCAGGAGGGCAAGAGCTTTTTGCAGTTGTTACAAGAAAAGGACCTTGTAGATGGGCATGCTTACAGGAAGCTTCTATATGTGCTTGAAGATGACTATGGGGATTCAGTAAGCAGAAACATGGGAACTCAGTGAGCAGATTTGACTCAGGCACTGTATATTCCCATTCTTTTATCACTGTAGTGGGCTGTTTCTTTGGTTTGAAGGCCAAGAGTTATTTTAAAATGTTACATGATATGTGCCAATCGTCATTTGTTTTTGATATCACATGTATTGTATAGTAAGGCACATCCAAATCAAGGTGCAATGGCTTTGTGAGAGTAAAAGTTTTGATCAGATGGACTATTCTTTTGTAGAAGGAAAATGGATGGTGGGAGTTATTGACGAGGTTCGGATGCCATTAACAGAAAATGACCTTAATCCTATACTAATTGAGATAAAGACTCATTCTCGAGACACTCTTCCTAGTGAACTGCAATAAAGAAATGAAGGTTTGCTTATTCTTCTGCCCTTTCATTTCATTATGTCGGATATGAATGACATCTTAATTTATTGGATTCAATCCATATAGTGATCTTATTTTTAGCAGGCAATTGATGTGTAACAAGTATTTGTAGGAATATTTGGTTGCTGATTATTTTTCTTTTATTTTTTTTTAAACTTATTTTGGCTTAAACCTTCAATATAATCTATGTGAAGATCTAAAAGTGACCGGTGCTGACTTTGGATTTTTCTGCTTTGGTAAATGCAGGATATTCATAAACTAAGTATTAAGTAAATTACTGAATTATCCCTTTGAAGACAACTATATTATAGCACTGCTCAATTGGAATGTAGTTGGGAGTAAGAAAATGTTTTCTATAGGGAAAACATAGTAAAGTTCCATGAAGTATTTAACTTTATCCACCATGGCATTATTCTTCTATAAAAGTTTTAGCTCAGAAAGTGAAGCATGGCTTTTATGGGATTCTCTTTCCTATTTTTATTATCGGTAAATGCAGACCCTGGATGATATGGTGGGTGGGATATTGCAGAAATACATGTGGGAGCTGGCCTGCTCATGATCAGCTCTTGTTGAGGTATGCATCTCTGAGCAAAAGCCTAATGTGCTTAATATGTATATATTGACCGCCAAAGTTGTTTGGACAAGAGCAAGACCTCTTGATAGCTTTCTACAAATATGATTTTAAATGCAATATTTACTATATTCATCATCCTTCAATTTTAATTTCTCAAGAAATTTACCACTGACTCATTCTTTTCTAAACACGTGCTTGCAAGCATATTCTCATTTATTGCTTAAACTTGAAATGTTGACCAATTTTTTAGTGACAATAAACAGTGATAAGTCATTACAAGTGTAATCAAAGTCAAATAAATGGAAATAGATTTCATTATAAGTGTCTTTGTTTAAAATGGTCAGCTCCTAGTTGTATAACATGCCATGAATATTAAAACTAGACTGCCTACATGTCATTTTTTCAATAAATAAGTCAATCAATGCATGGAAGGATATGCATTAATCGACCATGCACTGAAAATCCAAACCAACGTCAACATCAAATTCAGGTTTTGATACCAAGTCCTTGTCTGCTCTAGTAGGTTGAAATGTTCTCTTCAAACTCCGGACAGGGTTGGTTCTGAACAATTCAAAGAGGAATATGGTTAAGCCATTCAAGCTGAAAACCACATTTAAAATTAGATTTTAAACATAGACTCCGATAATTATTTCACAGGGTCACCAGTTTGTGTATTGGGAGGAAAATGAAGTTTACTAGAGTAGCTCCATCTAATAAAGATTTAGGGGAGCATTGTGAGAGGTACAAAGAGAAAAAAAGAAGAGAAAATCTTCTGTTTAGGGTGCTCCAAACTTAGTTTGAAGTCTAAACTAAGTTTCGTGATATGTATGGTTGGTTAGTCTCAAAAGTGCGTTTGCACTTTCAAATTTTGCCTGAAAACCCAGCTTTATAGAAGTGAGACTTTTTGCCTCCTCAATCTCAGTTTGCAAACTTTAGTCAAAACATGCACTTAATTCTAATAGTTTATTTTCCTGAGTAAATTCCACCACAGAACACTGTCATCAATGGTGGAAGGTCAAAATTCCACAGTTGCCTAAGGAGATTGGCAAAAAAAATCTGCCATGGCAAGCACCATACAAAAACAGTGTCACTCTAAAGAAAATTCAACACCTCAGGAAATTTAATTAACAAATGATACTGCCTCAACATTACAAATTACAATCCCTAAAAATATCATAACATAAGTCTGTATATATATCATCTAAAGAAAGTAACTAAAAAAACTTATCATCAAGTCAAAGAACTTGAACTTATGCGAAAGATATTGGACAATTGCCCCACCGCTCCCAACAATAGAAGCCAGCATTCAAGCCAAAACGAGGGACACCTTATTCTCTTACATGCAAGTTAGCAACAAAAAGTATATCTAAATTCCAAGACATTGAATTTATAAGATGAAGAACTCAATTACACCATGTCTAAATGCAATAAACCCACAACATGGAGTCACTCATGAGTTTTATTAGTGGTTAACTTCACGGGAAGCAAATGCAACCCGAAATCTGTATCAGAGAATAGCAGAAGATGCAAAGTTAACTCGCAAAAAAACTGAAAAAGGCCAAATAATACAATGCAAAGGCTATCCCTGACAATTATGATAGAATATAACAAGATCAAGTGAGGGAAGAACATTCAATATACAGAACAGAAAAATTAAATGGTCAAATTGAAAGTAAGCATCTTTATGAGACAGAAACTCACTATAAATAGTACCTCTCGACATAACTAAAAGATAAATACATGTTTGAATATGATCAATATTAGGGTGGGAAAGCTTTTTAAAAGCTAAAAGCTAGAATCATAACAAATTTATTAGTAATAAAAGCACCTCTGTCTAAGGGCGGAAACTTTTCAATCAAAAGCAAAATATAAGCTCATGATAAAAAGCTATCAGATTATTATGCAGCTAACTTTAGTTTTCCCATTTATACTCAACAAACCTTATCTTTCAAACAAAGATATAAACCTTTCAAACAAATCATTATTGGTCACTTCACATGTAGCTGTTTGCTAAAATAAAAAGAGAATTTGACATATGGGTACACGAGTGAGACAATACAGTTCACAATAAATTTTCAGGAACGGTGGAATGCCCTCTGTAAGTTTCTCTGGAATAATAACGCAACTGATGTGTTGCTACACGTGGCATCCTGGATAATCACATTGCAATATGACAAGTAAGATGAAATTCCAAAATTTTCATATGTAAGCAATGCATTGGAAGTCTAATGAAAAATGCATCAGATCACCAAATTGGCTGAACAAATATTATCTGCCTTTATGTGCGGATGCATAAAATTCTTTTGATCAAAATCAAATAAGCAAAACTTATCCAAGCTTGGATTTACATTATCCACAGAATGTTCAACATTAATATAATCAATCAGCTTAAATAACGTCAAAATGGCGAGCAGTTAAAATCACAGAGAAAAATAAAACCAGTCATGGGATGTGTAAATGTTACATACCAGATGGAAGGTTTGCTTATTCTTCTGTCATTTTATTTCATTATGGTTGATGTGAAATTGCATCCTGATGCATTGGATTGAATCCTTATGATGTTCTTATTTTCAGCAAGCTTCAATTCTTGTGTTACAACTTTACAAGTGTTTGTGGGACAACTTAGTTGCTTAAAATTTCCGTTCTAATTTTTTCTTCTCATTTTTGTCTTTAACCTCATCCTAATCTGTGTAGATCTTAAAGTGACTAGTGCTCACTCTAGATTTTCTGCTTCGGTAATATTGAGTTGTTTATAATGTTTACTTGGTCACTGTAATTGTGTTCTCCTGTTTCATGAATTATGATAATTTAGCTGGTTATGCTATGCTGCATTTTATTAGATCATTCACTCGTAAAGTATTGAATTTCATCATGAAAATAATCTGATTTAAAAGTTTCAGCTGATTTGAGAGTGAAGCATGACTTTTACATGATTTTTTTTCCTACTTTTGTTATTGGAAAATGCAGACCCTGGATGATGTGGTGAGATATTACAGAAATACATGTAGGATGCTGGTCTCTTGCTCATGATGAACTCTCGTTGAGCTATGTATTTTTGAGAAATTGTATATTTTGACTGCCAAAGTTGTTCTGCACGATAACAAGGCCTCGTGAGAACTTTCACCAAGTATATTACTTTTAAATGCAATATTTACAATATTCATCATCCTTTTTACATTGACTCATCCTTTCCTAAATACATACCCTAAACCCTAAACATTCACATCAATTGCTTATTTTTTTAGTAAAACTTTGAAGTGTTGACCTGATTTTTCAATGACGAGGGAAATGGTGATTTAGTTATGCTGATAAATTTATCAGTCACAATGAGTAGCAGTTGGATTGCACTACATGGGCCCCTTATTCACTTATTGGAGAAGATATGAATGTCAGAAAGTTCATTCACTTATTGGAGAAGATAAATTTGCATATGATCACGACTGGTTAAAGAATCAAATTTGTTCTTGTCTCGAGTTTTAAGCTTGGAGAATAAGAAGCCAGTGCTGGAAATGTCGACAAAATCTGAGAGATCAAAGGATTAAACGTGTAGGTTTAACTTTTTGCACAGGGGTAGAGTAGATTCAGACATGTAGGATGACTTTCTTATGGTACAAATGTTTGACTATGTTTCATTGTATATTTTGATGATCCACTTGTATGATTGCGTTGTTTCATGAAAGCTATATATATACACACTTAGGGCAAGCTTCATCCCATTTAGCATTACCAATTGCTAATTTCAGCTAAAAATTAATAAATTCAGTACTCAGTTTTTCCTATTTAAAAAATTGGTAAGTACTAATTTTCATATTAGTACTTTTTAAGTAGAATTTTATTCATTAAGAATATTTCTGTTATTTGTCACATATGGTTCAATTAATACCTCATTGAATTTTTATTTTTTTTAATTTAGTGAGTTGATAGTTTGGTAAAGTTTAATAACTATGGTCAAAATAACTAAATATCCTTTGACAAGAGTCTGGTTTTAAAATTTATCTAAGTTTTTAAAAGCAAATGGTGAATCCAAAACAAAAAATATTGACAGCACTATATTCTCTTTACTTTCAATATTCATGTCACTCTAAATTTTGTTTAATTCTAATGCAGTGTGGTTCATGAGCGATATAGTTTGTTCATAATTGTTTTAACAAATTTGAGTTTCCATTTTTAAGAATGTGAGAATTTTATTTATTTATTTCTAGTATGAAATAAAATTTATGATAATTATATTTAATTATTTATGATATTCTTTACTTAATTTCTTTAAATATTTTGCTGATTGAAATGATAACATATTTTTCAGATTACCGCTACTTAAATACTTTCTTTAAATTAAATTGCTTTCATAACATGATTTCATCCTCCTAAGTACAAAAATTAGAATACAGTTTCACTTAATATTTTTCTTTGTATTCAAAATAATATATCCGTACCTTCATTACATTTCTCTAGATATTATTAATCTTGTGTTCGGAGGAGTACTTTCAAATTTCAGAAATTTGAAATCCTTAAAATTTAAATTGATTTGATTTTTTTATATATATTTTAAGTATTTTGATCGGCTAAATTAATTCATTTTTTTTTAATTTTAAAAAAATTCATAGGATAAAATTAACTTCTAGTACATCCAATACAAATAAAAATATTTTAAAAATATACTTTTAATATAAAATACCAGATATTTTTATAAATTTCTAAAACTTGTAATTTTTTAAAAATTATTTATCAAAACAACATATTTTACTATAAACATTTTAATTTCTTTGTATAAATAAATGTTTTCTAGAATTTGTTTTTCCAGACACACAAGTCAAGTCTTTTTATTTCCTATAAAATAAGAAAGAAAACTCAGGATCCAATGCAATGTGTGTAGAAACTATAGTGGATAAAACTATTCATTAAAATTTATAAGTTTTTTACAGGATAATGTATTTTGTAAGTTTATTTGTGAGAAAGTTTATTAAAAAGAAGAAGAAAAGGGGTCATAAAAGATTTTAATTACGTTTGTAAATAAATTCTTTCAATCATTCATCAATTGAAGTACTTGTCTGGAGAAATGGCAATAGAACTATAATTTTGTAGATAAACATTGAGATCATAACATACAACACAACAAGACAATTATAGGGGTAAAAATATACAAAATGGATCCACATTGTTTCACATAGTTAAACAAAACAAAGAAAACTATAAACATAACAAGAAAAGACAACCCAGTTGAAGATTTACTCATGAACATGACTCTAACATACTGGTAAAAATCAAATTCATATCAGAGACCTGTTCTAACTTGGTATTCAACTCACTTAATTTTTTCCAGAAAAACAAATAAAAAAAGCAGGAGAATTCAACACATATATGATAGAGTTCAGAAACAGTGGTAAATTTCAGTGAAGAACTGATAAGGCTATGCAGCTTTTGCTGTTAAACCAAGGTGAGTATAGAACAGATAATGAAGGATGACGTCATCAAGATCTCCATATTCTTCAGCCATGATCACAGAACAGGTTTCAAAGTTTGTGAAGAGGATACCCTTTTGTTGATGATTTGCATGCAAGCCCTCTCTGCCCACTGATCTTTTCATCTTCATGGTCTTCCTCCTACTGTCATGATCTGCTATCCTGCACCACCAAAAAGTTAACATAATCATGAATTAGAGAGAAAAAGAAAGAACAAAAAAGTGGGATCATAGAGCTTAGAAGGGTTGAAGTTAAGATACTCTTTAGAGAAGGAAAAAGGGTTGGTGATTCCAGAGAGAGAAAGTGGAAGGCCATGAGTAACACGAAGGTTTAGCATGAACTGCATTTTGTGATTGGATTTGAGAGAAGGAAGAGAGAGAGAGAGAGAGAGTGAGAGAAAGAGAAAAGAGAAGAGAAATAAATAATATGGACAAAGTCTTCATTTGTAAGCATTTGTGTGACGTTTCTCTCCTCTTCTCCACACGCTGTTCTTTTCTAAACTCTAATATATTATTATTTTATTAATTCGGATAATTCAATAATGAGTACAAATATTATTTTAATGTGATTTATATAACTAATTTTCTCTGTAGGAAACTCTTATTTATATTAAAATAATGTTTGTATGATAAAAAAATAACTCTTATCTCTGATTTTCTTTTTAATCACTTTTTTCCTTTAAAATCTTATATTACAAAGGAAAGGAAGTTTGGAACAAAAGTTTTCATCCGTGTCAGAGTTACTTTTGTAAATATATATTGAATTAAAGAAATAAATTAATAAACATAAACCATTAATAATTAATAATAAAAAAGTGAAAACGACAGAATAGAATTGAGTTTACATAACCGAAAAAGTACATCAAACAACAATAAACCATTGATAATTAATTAATAGATAAAAAATGGAAATATGATATTAAAACATTAATAATTAACGTCTATATATATTTTTTTAACATATTTTCATATTTTTAAGATTAAATTTTTTAGTTCTAACATTTAATTTTGGGAGAAAAATATATAAAAAAAGTCAATTTAGTTTAATTTAAATTCTTTAATTTCAATAAAACTAATTTAATAAAAAACACAATGAAAAGTTAATAATTGGCATTTACCATTTTCAACAAGTGAAAAGGGAAAATTAAGGTTATTTTTGTAAATTCATATTAAATAAATAAATTAATTACTAAATTTAACATTTTTAAAACTATCAAACATTGATAATAATTAATAATCGAAAAATGAAAACATGGCTTTGAAAATTAATAATTAGCATTACCATCACCAGGAAATGAAGAGACATAAATTTAATTTGAACTTATTTTAAAATTTTAGATTATAGTTTGTTTTTTCAAGTATTTTTTTTTCTTATTTTTAGTATTCAAGTAAGACTAAATTGATTTAACTTTTTGGAGAGAAAAACTAAAAATTTTATCATATAAAAGTAAGCAGGTCTCCCCCGTAACCAATTTTTCCTTTTGTAAATATAAGTTGAATAGGTAAATTATTAAATATAAAGTAAACAAAAATAAAATATTAATAATTAAAAAGTAGAAATGTGAGATTGAAAAACTAATTTAGATATCTATTCATATTCATAAAGAATTATAATAACATACTAAAAAACCTATGTTTTTCTTATAAGAACATACTAAAAAAATCTCACCTATGTTTTTCTCATGAGTAATGTTCCCTGGATATAAATCTACATTTTTTCCTCATGCATGATTTGTTTTATATTTCTTTGTTTTTACTCTTAAATTAATATGAATTTATTTACTAATTTGGTTTTAGGTATTGATTTTTTCCCTTTTAGATTTAAAAACTAATTAAAAAAGTAAACAAAATAATATTTACAATTTTTTATTTATTTTGAATTTATATATTATAATGTTTATGCAATAAAACAACGCACAAACTAATTTTCATTATGCTTTTCTAAAACTTTTAAAATTTCCATTTTATATTTTATAGCAAGTTATTTTAAAGAAAAATTATTATTTCAAACAAAACAACAAGAATATATAAGACCAAATTGAAAACAAGTTGCTAACACTTTTAATTATGCTTTTCTTTATTTTATCATATGTTGTTATATTTTATGAATTACTTAAATTTATCTATAATAAAATTTTCCACAATTTAAGATAGTTAAAGTATGTTTAATTTTAAGACATAATTAAATTTAAAGTATTTTATAAATATTTTAAAATAAATTTCTATTAAAAAATTTAATTTTATTAAGGACATATAACATTTTTAATGCTTATATTGTTATTGTGATCTTATTTCTATATTCATATCACCAACTTACCAGATTATTGTCTTTTTTTTTCATCCCTTTCCAAATTAATCGACTAATTAAAGAAGAAAAGATAAAAAAAAATAGTGACCACACCATTCTATTTACAGCAAAATAAAAAAATATTTAAATAAAAACTATTTTAAACATTAAATAAAATACAAATTTTAACAAGACTCAATTGAAAATACCTATGAAACTTATTCTTTTAATTATTATAAATTTTATATTTACCATTTCACTTAAAAATGATCATTAAACACGTCACAATTCCATTTAATAGTACTGATGAAAGATCGTTATCCACTTTTGGATTATGACATTACATAGATTTATAATCATGTCATGGGGACAGGGAATTATTATTTTTTTCACAAAATATTCTTATTTCATGTTTCTTTGTTAATTAACAGAGCTACTTCTTTTTTATTTTATTTTTTGTTTTCACATTTGTTAATTAAATTATCATACTCAACAATGGATTTTATCATAGTCATGATATTTATAATATGAATAGCACATTCTATATTTTTTATTTTTATCTTATGCATAAAAAATAATTTATAATTTTTTTATATAATTTCTCTAGTAAAAATTGATCTCAACCACTCATTATTTAAATATTTGATCCAATGATTACAAGTAAATAGTGGTTGACCTATACGCCACGTATGAAGAGCATGCAATTATAAGGAGCGTGTGGTCCACCTCACGCATTCCAATGCCGCAACAAATCACGTGCTTCTCATCTTCAATTCTACCCATCACTCTATAATGTCTTTTTTTTTTTATATATTTTATTTATATTTCCTATTAAAAATCAGTCCTTCAAATTTAAACAATAAAAATAAACTTGTATTTTACAACATAATTCATCTGGGAGAAATTTATTAATTTTTTTTAGAATTAAGTGTTTTTTCTCTTATACAATTTTTTTAAAATGATCTATTCTAGACTTTTTCTTCCTTAAAAGAAGTATATTTTAACACTACACATTCAAATAGAAGAAAATATTTTCAAAAAGTTTGGTGTAAACTGAGATGATAATTATGTACAGATTACAACTAAAAAAGTAACTTTTAACTAAAATAGATTAATTTTAAGATTTTTTTTTTGAAAATAGATCTATTTAAAAAATTTATTGATTAAATCAAAATCAAAATTATAAATTGATGCAAATTGAAATCTTTTTAAGTTGTCAAGTAATATTTTTTTTTTCTTAAAATAAAAAAGCTGAGGTCACAGAAAAGCAAAAGTAGCTCTTTCAAAAAGTAGACATGAATGAAATGAATGCAGAAGAGAATTTGAGAACACTAACACATCATCAAATAAACACAACACAAAACTCAACAGAAAAGCAAAATTATGTATTAAAAAACATTCAAAACCATATCATTAGCAAAGCTTCTAGTATAGCCTTTAACAGCATGTGTACCTTCCCTTCTTCTTCTTCTTCTTCTTCTTCTTCTTCTTCTTCTACCATGGATCTTATGGTGGTGGCAGGATCACAGCCTCATCCCGAGGATCAAGGGCACGCCGCAAAGTGTCCTCACTCACCCCAAGCGCCGCCGCAAGCTGAGGCCCCTGAAAGGTCCTAAGAAGGGACACAGAACCAGCCAGAAACTGTGGCTTGTTCTCCCTGGCAGAGGTGGAGAAGCCAAAGAACTCCAAGGGTCCATCCTTTGATGCTATTTGACAGAAGGGGAAGTATCTAGGAACAACAAACACATCCCCTTGTTTGATTTCAGTGCTAATTGCTTTGCTTCCATTTGGATACACTATAGCAAGCTCACCACTGCCCTTCAACACTATGGCATACTCAGAAGCTCTTGGATTCACATGAGGTGCCAACATGGATCCCTGTTCATGAAAAGTGGATGAGACAATATCTCAATAAATTTCCATCAATTGTTTGGACAAAAACATATCATAGTACTATATAAGTATATACTTTGGTTCTGTAGAAGATCTTTTGTGTTATTCTCCAATAGTACAAAACTTAGTATAAACCATATGTAATGTAAGCCTTTTATTAGGCTGATTATCAATTCTGATTGGAGAACAATCGAAGTACCCAAATGAATTGTGTTAAGTTTTATAGATATTCAAATGCTAAACTAAACCAAAATTTGAAATTTGTTAGTGAGAATGTCAATTTTGATTGAATAATAAAAGCACTTATCCAAACTTTTACACCTAAATATTAAAGGACTCGTTTGCATACCGCTGTGAGATAGACATGGAAGACACCAATGTCAGGTTTGGTGAGTGGAGGATACTCTCCTCCATCCAGAGCCTTGCTCCAACCATAATCGTTTCTGAAATCAGGTTTTCTGTCATAGAGGTTTTTTGCCACGCTCCAATCAATACTGTTTTTGCTCTCTGTCTTCTCATTCACCTTGCCAAATATAGTTTCCAAGGGTTTTCTCCATGATCTACTTGTTTGATGCTCCTCTTCTTTTTCTTCTTCTTGGTCTAGCAGCATTTTCTTCAGGTGTTGCTCTTTTTCTTCTTTCTCCAGTTGAAAGAATTTAGTCCCTAGGCTTGGTACATGAGAATCATCCATGTACATAATTGGCCCATCTAGTTCCTTATAAAAGATACTCTCTACCTCCATTCTTGTTTCCTATAATGATAGTTAATGAAAGAAATTTATTAGTATTTCTGTTATTATGCTAATTTTATATAATGCAAAATGGTATGATATATATCACTATTGAATACAATAGAGTTTGATTATCAGTCAATAAAAAATCATGGTTGACATGACTTTTAAACTATCTGATGCAAAAATCAATACACTTAACATACTAAAACATGTCAATTTATGATCAGATAATCATATAAATTTGTTGTTACTGTCATGCATTTACAATGTGAAGAAATATTGTTTATACCATATTCAATCATGTATAATAAATGATAAATTTTATAAAGAATGATTTCTGATTGAACCAAAGTATAAAAACATATACAAGGTCCTGCATGACAGTTAAACTCATGACTGTATTAGCTTACATTAAATGCAGCTTCAAGAATAGCAGGTGCGAATCCAGAAAGCAGTGAGGGTGAATTGGCTCCTCCCCCAATATAGAAGGACTGCATGGCCAAGGAAAATTAAAGAATGTAAAAGCGTAGTCACAAGATGGCACAAATCCAAAATGATAACAAAGTGAAAGATGTGAAATTATGATGGATGCATGTACATGGAAGGTATCTAATCCCAAGCTTGTAGAGGGGTCAATGCTGCAGATGATGTGAAGTCTCTGACCTTCCTCTATGTTCACAAAATAAAATGCTGAACCTGATGGAATCACATACAAGTCTCCTGTCTTCAATCTCTTTTCTACTAGTTCATCATCATACATGAATCCCAAATTTGCTTCCCCTGCAAAAAATTTCAAACTTAACTAGCAGTTTCTCCAAGGAGATAATATCTGATGCATTTTTTTCAAACTAATCTTGCTTAATCAAAATAGTTTAACTAAATAAAATGATAGTTTCACACCCTCAATGCATCCTAGTAGTATGAACTTTTCAGATCATCACACTAATCTTGCATCAAAATTAAGTGTCTAATTGTGACACTTTATCAGCATAAAAACTTTTACTTTTACCATACACATTATTCATCTGCATGATTAGTATAACTTCTGAGAATCAAACAAAGTTTCCGCACATATTATTCATCTCCACAATTAAATCTTTCACAAACTTATAAATGAATTACTTAAAAGGGCTTATGACATTTATAGGGTCTTCCTGTTAATTGTAGTTCCTTTATATGATTTAGGATGAAAAAATGTGGGATTTGAGAGATGGTAATACCTTTATGGATGAATATGATGAGATTGGTGTCAAGGTAGTGAGGGACGAACAAAGACTTTGGTTCCATAGTGATGAAGCCAATGTGCATGTGCTTATCCAAAAACCTCCTACAACCACTTTGGGTTTTCAGCACATGCATTTCCCCTGCATCAGTCTTCACCACTCTCTTGGGGCTGTGCATCAGGAACAAGCTGTCTTCTTTACCTTCAGGGATGGCCATTGCTCCATGGTAGAGAAGAACTAAGAGTAAGAGCAAAAGGGTAGTGGTGTTTCCCATGGCACCTGCAATTTGAGGTAGAAGATGAAAGAAAGAGGTGGCTTTATGAAGGGAGTGAGAAGAAAATATAGAGACACACGTGTCATCCAGGTGGAGCTTGGAGGTTTTGCTGGCGATGTAATGTGTAGACAACTTGAGGTTCAGTGAGAAACATAGGATCAAAGACTCACACACAATGTCTGCTCCAAATTTTCTGACATCAATGTCTTATTATTCCCTCCAACTTGTAGAATTCTGATCTCCTTTTTGGGATAGATTTTGCATAATGCATATGAATCACGTACATTTTTTTTTCCAATATACCAGTTAGTACTTTAATGTTGTGTTGTCCTTTTTTCTTAAATTCATTTTTTTAACAATAAGTGTCTGAGTGTAAAATTCGACAGTTATATTAGTTGAAAAAAGTAATTTCAGTGATAATATATAGATATTTTAAGACCAGAAAATTGGTATATAATTAAATTATATAACTTAGATTTATTACGAAGTGGACTTTAAGCCTAACTTAACCCCATAAAATCGGCTCATTGGGTTGAGGTTTGCACCCACTTATATACTATGAAAGGCTCTCATCTCTAGTCGATGTGGATCTCCAACAAGATTAAATAATTATTTTTAAATTTTTAGCTGCAAAAGCAATGACTCATTGACAAATATTTAAATAATTATAAGATTCAAAGTGAAAATTATCAATTAATCTGAGACATCTTATTTCAATTTAGGCTGTTGATATGACCATGTTATATAGATTATAGTTTGGGAAGGTAAAAAAAATATTCTTTTGTGGGTAAAATTTGCTATTGATATAAAACAAGTACATTAATAGATATATTGACTAATGAATAACTTGATTATTGGCTGAAGCACTGATATTTATATTTATTGTTAATTATTTTTATTTAGATATTTTTAAGAATTAAATTAATTTTATTTTTAGTAAATAAAGTATTTAAAATTAATTTTTTATTTGAAAGTTAATTTTATACTTTTTATGATACCATTATTTGAATGTGTTTTTTTTAAAGACTAATTTTAATTTTACAAATATTTTAGATTATTTTTATTTGAATTATATTTTATGATCAATTTTTTATTTTTAAAAAGATCAACATATAACATATATACTCACGATAAATAACCTGTTATACATATTTTATATTTTTAAAATAGAAAGTTTTAATACTACGTTATTTCCCATTAAAAGATGAAAACACACAAAGAGTTAATTTTTTAAGATAACCTTTTTCCTCGGTTTAGTTACTTTTGGTGAAAGACTTAAATAATTTTAATATAGTGGTATGATATTAATGGATCATGTCGACGTGGGTATGTTGTCTAAGTTCAGATTAATTTCTCTTTAAATAATAATAATAATAATAATATATACCTATATATCTATATTTTCTATTATATTCTTTTATATAATTCTTTTTATTCTAACCTTATTTAATATATTTTACTTTATTAATACAATTAAGTATTTTATCATTTCATAGGAATTATTTAAAAAATAAAATTATTTTTTAATTTTTTAAATTAATATTAATTTACAATTTTTATATGACTTTCCACTCTCCCATAGTTCTTTATTTTAACTCTCCCTTTAATTTCTTATTTTAAGGTAATAAAAAAATATACTCTCAAACATTTTAATCTTAACGTATAAAATAAAATAACCTTCACTCTTAATCATTCTTTATATTATATTTTTCACTTTTTAATTTTAACACATCCAAAACTATTTCTATATATATTACATTTTTATTATGGATACATACCACCACTAATAATAATAATAATAAAACCGACCGTAAAAGTTTTATGTTATTGTAAAAAAATATTAGTATTAAAATTATGGGCAGAATGAACAAATCTTAAATTTAAATATATTTTTAATCTTTAAAATAAAGATAAATTCAATTTTAGTCTTTTAAATTTAAAATTCAATTCTTAGTCGTTGGCGTTTAAATATTCATTTTAACTTTTTAAATTAAAAACTATATGTTTAATATTTAAATATAGAATTTAAATGGCTAAAATAAATTTTTAAAACTGAATTTAACCTTTAAACATTAAATTTAAGAGGTTGAAAAGAACTTTCGAATATGTTATACTTTGATGGAGAGTTATTTTTTGAAGTTAACTCTTGCACATAATAAAGGTCAGATTCTTTGCAATTTAATAAAAAAGTTTGTATTTTTATAGTGAAAGAGTAAAGAGATTACGTGAAAGTATGAATCTGTGTGTGGAAGTTGAACAAGAAGCGAAGCAATCGTGGAACCCCAAAACGCGGCGTTTTCAACGGTCACGACACGAACATGGCATCATCTTCCTCGGAGGACCAGAATCCACATCATATACCCATCAAAATAATCAGCGACGACGAAATGGCTCTCATTGAAGCTGCTTTCGCTTTCGCTTCCACTCGTTCTTGCTCCGCAATTCGTTCTTCTTCTTCTTCTTCAAAATCACCCCTTCACAATAATGCGTTATCCATCACCATTGCGTCCAAAAGAAGGTTATCGAGTGGCAGTGATATTGAGGACTTACCAACCCGCAAGAAAAAGCACCCTCTTCCTGATTCCTTTCTTCACCGCTTCAGGAACAAACGGGCTTTGTCCATCACGGATCTTACTTCTACGGTATCAATTTTTGTTTTTTCTAACTGGGTTTTCGGCATCATGAATTTTCTGTGTTTTGAAGAATTGGGTTACTGTGTATTTATTATTGAAAGTTGTGTGATAGGAATGGTGCCAGAAACAAGTGGAGTTTTCTCTCCTTCTTGGAGGGCGAAAGGTTAATCAAGCAATGAGAGCAGGCATTGCTCGCCATGCAAAGCTTGAAGAAGAGGTCATATCATATCTCCTTTGTTTCATCATTCATTCAACTTCTTACATTACATTCTCTCCTCTTTTACTTCTTAATGTAATTAAGAAGAATTCAAGGGCATGTGTGGTATGCTTCTGTGTAGACACTTCCAGAACAAGGAAAAGGAAATAAGTTTCTTCCTGAAATTACTAAAATTATCTTTCTATACATGAAATAGTTTGTGTAAACTTTAGTATTTAGCTTTTTCAGAAAACTTACTTTTTAATTTATAAAAATGTTTATTTTTTGTTGTAAAAAATCTTTTTTCACTGATATGTATTCTAATTAAATTCTAGCATAAATATTTTAATCGATTCAATCCTTAGTCAGCCTTTTTTAAGTAATTAAAGTCCTCAAAAGTTGAAGCCTTGTGAGATGTATCTACATGTGGTGGATGTTGTCCTACGTTTTTGAGTATTTGAAATTTGTTGATACTGTTATGGGCATTCAATCATTTGATGGTATTGTCTTATTTTGTGAGCAATTATTGCATGAGGTTCCCATTAGGCACTGTCAATAAAACACTCCAGATAAGTTTTGTTTGGATGCTATCTTTATCTTTTTATTAGTTATATGTAGTAGTCATTATGTGTTCACTGTATAACTGTCGTGTTTTTGTATTTCTAGTATTTAAACTTCAAGTGCTTCTTCAAATAATTTGGCTCTAAAAATTAGTAGTGCAGGTTTTAAAACGGGTGGAAGTGAAGGTCAAATACAAAGAAGATTTGTGGGCACTGAAGTTTCTTAATTTTATAAATGGTGTAAATCAATTATTATTTGAAGGATTGACTCGTGAACTGCCACTGTAAGTTGATGACCATTTTAAGAGTTAATCTTCAGGTTCTCATTAGTTTTGATAAAGGTTGTGTTGTGAACGTGTAGTTCTAACTGATTGCGAAGTCTCTAAAAAAAATAGGATATTACCTGTCTTATCACTTCTTATGTTCTGCGACTTAGAATTTGAAACATCTTCTGACTCTTTCAGTAGTTATGTACAGTAGAAAACTTGGTTTAGGTTCCTAATGAAATTTCTTTAAGTTGTTAGTATTTATTTAGTTATGAATTCAACCATGCTCCATTTTTTTTTTGGTTTCAACGCATTGAATTGGCAATTCTGGTGTCACATTTTGTAGCCAATAAAGCTTTTAATGTACTCATTACAGTTTATTAAGATCTGGTGTCATATTTTATAGCAAATATTTTTTTTTTAATGTAACTGGTTACAGTTTAGATTTCAAAGAAATGATAGATTTTACTTGAAATTTACTCAACCCTGTTGGTGGGATTTGGAGCAGTTCTGATGATGATGGACTATTCTTCTGATATCAGAGTAGGCTTTGTAGAAGGTACATGGATGGTGGGAGTGCTTGATGAGATTCGGATTCCATTAGAAGAAAATGATCATAATCCAATAATAATTGACACAAAGACTCGCGCTCGAGATACGCTTCCTAGTGAACCACAACGACGAAATGGAAGGTTTGCTTATTCTTCTACCATTTTATTTCATTCTGTTGGATGTGAAATTGCATTCTATTGCATTGGATTGAATCCTTATGATGTTCTTTATTTTGGCAGGCTTCAATTGATGTGCTACAAGTATTTGTGGGACAATTTGGTTGCTGATAATTTTCCTTCAAATTCTTTTTTCACTTATTTCGGCTTAAACCCTCAACATAATCTATGTGAAGATCTAAAAGTGTTAAGTGCTGACTCTGGATTTTCTGCTTCAGTAAGTGCTTGATTATAATGTATTTTGGGTGTTATCTCTAAGGAAGATGCAATATAAATTTTTTCCATCGAGTGTTTAGTTTTTTCCCGCAATCAGAAAGTGATTTTTTTACACTGATAATATTCTGCTATGAAAATTTTACATTAAGTATTTTGTTTTATCCACAATCGGTAAGTGATTTTTTTACACCATGAAAATACTCTGCTATAAAAGTTTCAGCTAAATAGCAGTTGCAGCATGGCTTTTACATAATTTTCTCTCATGATTTTGTTATTGGCAAATGCAGACCTTGGATGATGTGGTGAGATATTACAGAAATACATGTAGGATGCTGGCTCCTGCTCATGATCAGCTCTTGTTGAGGTATGCGACTCCAAGCCAAGAGCTTATTTGCTTAATTTTTATATTTTGATTGTCAGTTTTTCTGGACAATAACAGGACCCAATAATAGCTTTCAATAAATATGATTTTTAAGTGGAATATTTATAGTATTCACCACTCTCAAATTTAAATTCTCTAAGAAGTGTACTACTTAGTGACTCACTAAACACATAAATGCACACACATTCACAGTAATAATTGCTTATTTTGAGTAAAAAACTTGAAATTTTGACCCAATTTAGCGGTCATGTTGTTTGCAGAACAAGAGCCCTTATTCACATGGTTGTGTTTGCTGTATGTCAGATATGAGTATCAGAAAGATCATTCACTGCTTGGTGAAGATAAATTCACATATGATCATGACTGGCTGAAGGATCAAATTCGCTCATGTCTTGAGTTTTGGCTTGGAGATCAAGAAGCCACTTACACTCCTGAAGAGGAACGCTGGAAATGTCGTTACTGTCAATTTGCTGCCATCTGTCCTGCATACAATGATGGTAAAGGAACGATGGCACCTAACAGCAATGATTTAAACATCAAAGAAGGCTAGATATCCGAATGCCAACTCTCTAATGTTATTGTTAGCTCTGCATCAATAAGGGTGGAAGCCTTCCATTATTAGGAAAAGCTTGATATTTTATCAGAGCTTGCCATTAGCCTAAGTAGGTTAACCGTAGGCATTATTTTATTCACCCATAAGAATACACTGTTGTTGTAAGTTGTAACCACATGTCAATTACTTTGGCAGCTATCTATTACATTCTCATCTTGTATAAAATAGAAAATTGGTTTTTAATTGGAACATCACTATAAGTATAGTATTCATCCTTTCAATTTTCAAAGGAAAATCCTATTTAATTCTAACATGGTTGTCATGTATCTGAGAAGGAATTTTGTTAACCACTGGTTTACCACTACTGAAGGCATAAAGAAAGTTAGACCGAAACATCGATCAGAAGTAAAGGGAGAGACCTCGGAATCAAGCAACATTACGGAGAAATTAAGCTTATCTTTTAAGCATATTAACTACAATTCGATTTCTTACGGTATATCAAAACAACTTTAATAAAATGGAAGCTGCAGCAGTAAACTCTACCTTTTGGTTGTCAATTAGGTAGTGAAACGACAGACATTGAATGAGTGAATTCAGATCGCTCAAAACCTGACTCTGGTACATTGACAATATGCAACCTGACTCTTGTACATTGCCAATATGCAGCACAGACCAGAAGGTCCCAAAATATGAAAAAGAAAAAGAAAAAAAAAACCAAGAGAACAATACTTTTTGTATTGATTTTTACCAAGTTGCGACAGGAAATACAGTCCCGCTAGAAAAATAGAACTAAATTATTATTTTGACATAATAGATTATGCTTTTCACTACAAAAAGTTTAAAGCTTTTGAACAAAAACCTCTGAAGAAACCAATATGATCCAAAAATCGAATAAAAAAGATTTTTTTGACTGAGCTATTAAAGCTTACACCGCCATTATCAGTTGCCATAACGTACATTAATTAGAAATAATACTTCCAACTTTGAGCTTGTCAGCAGCTAAGACATACGAGACAGGAACCACCTGTTTTGTTGAGTCATGCGAAATTTCTACATCAATTTTGTTGCCTCCCTCGTCAATAGATTGATCATCTTTATGTTCCACCTCGATTAGCTTGTGCTTGGTCATTCCAGTGTACATCTTTCTTCTGACTTCCTTTCGTGCTTCCCTTTCAGACAGTTTCAAATCTTTAAAGTCCTGCTCAAGCTTCACTTCAGCCTCAGGTGAAAAGAATACAACCTCCTTTTGGCCGAGCTCTTCATACAATTTCTCAATTTTTGCCTTCCAGAGAATGCCCATTTCAGTGTCCATCTTGTGATAAGGAGTTTTCAGCAAGTACTCATCAATCCCACCTGCCTTGTCTATGCATCGGATGGCATGGGTGGTGACCTTAACACGAACATGACGATCTAGGATATAGCTGAAGAGCCGCTTTTCCTGGACATTAGGTTTCCAAGTTCTCCTTGTCCTGTCAAAAGCATTAGAGAAACCAACAGACAACACTTAAAGTTCTGAACCATGTTGGGATCACCAAACAACAAAGAGATTCAACCTACAACTATCGTGCGAGAGATATTGCACATATTACAAAAAGAACTTTTGCATTCCATATTCGGTGTGGCAAATATAAGCTACTGTTAACAGGACATTTAGTTCCAAACATAATTAGTACTAACCACCAAGACATCACTAATTTCATTATATCCCAGACTAAAGAATTTTGAAGACCAAGTTTCCAAGAATGGTACTGGATGTAAACAATGACAGGAACAGGTAAATGATAAGTACATTATAGAACTCAATCAGAATTATAATCACTGAAAAAAGGGTCCACAAAGAAAATTTGTCCCATGTTGGCTCCATGGAGAGTTCAAGAAATTGACAGTTTAAACTAATGATAGCAAACTGCCCCCATGGAAAATGGAATTTCCGCAATTTAACATGCATCAGATTCCAATCACTAAACAAGAGCAGATGCAACTTGCAAATCAATCATCTCTCTTTTACCCATCCAACTTTTTGGAACCCAAAGATGATTAGCTCGTTACTCTTCCAATTTTTAATCTAGAACGTTATCCTTCATTTATACTGTTGAAAATTTTAACAAAGAAGGGGTTATGCTATTGAAGCAGAAAAACAGAAAAATAAGGAAAAACAGAGAGATTAGTCTAGTGACTGCCTCTTCTAGCAAAAGCAGCCACCTACTGAGCTGGGGGATGCAAGGAAGCTGGCCTCCCACGCAAAGAATAGAGGATTGGAAAAACACTTCAAGTCTAGGGTTTAGGGTTCAATATAGCTCGGAATATATAACATTGACTATTGTCATAGTACTTACTTAAGCACTATACACAACAGATATAATCATAGGCACACAATTAACAACATGCTCATCATGATGGATGCAAATAAGTTGACTAACCAGTTACTGAAAAGCACAATAAGTTTTACATTGCACAACAGCTAAAGTTGAGCAAAATGCAACAGCAGTTTCTGTTGTGCCCTAGTCAGAGAAATTTTCAGGCAGTGAGATTTTCAGGGACAGGAATATTTTCACGGCTCTACTTTGCTGCAGATTCTGAGGATCCTACCTCCTTTGAGGTATTGAAACTAGAAAGACACTGGAAAGCTGCATTTGTATCAATGCTTTAGCTTTTGTCGTTAATATAATTAGGATATCTTATCCTCTATATCTTTGAATCTCCTCCCCTTAAAACTATTTTATTCTTTTACCTAGAAACAGCTTCTTCCAAAACATCAACCTTACATTTGACTTCTTCAACTGGAGCTGTCCCCTCTCCCATAGAGTTCCCATCACAACATGAAATGTAGAATTTATTACTTCAATGGGGGGAGGGATATCTTCAGAAATTGATGGAGTTAGAGCAAAATTAACTAGAAGTTGGCCTTTGAACTGAAACAAACTAGAACCATAACCATTCAATCCATATTATTCAACCAGCACGACTATTAAACAACAGAAACCGAAAACATAGATCTAACACCAGAGGCTATAACACGAAACTTTCCACCATGACACGTACCAGAAGCAACTAACACCAAAATAAAAAAAATAGACGAAGTAGTGGATACAAACTTGTTACCGCCATCTTCACTGACACGATTCCCAAACTGAATGTGTCGCCCGGCAAAGAGACCGCGTTTGGCGCGATTCATCACAACCTTGCTTCGAGGCATGCATTTCTCCAACGATTCCTTTTCTCTTCGACTCAAACCATTCTCTCCCACCGTCTTCAGAACTTTCTTCATCATCTCTCTCCCTCGGAACGCCATTTTCCCTATCACTCTGCACCGATAAAACACTTTACTCAGATTGAAAAGCTTAGAAGATAAACCACACGAATTGCGCGAGAGTGTTTTCGATTAACGGAATTTTAAATTCAGTTATTCGAGAAACTTCGAGAATAGCGTGCGCAAAGAAACGAGGAACCAAAAGAATGGGAAATAGCGGATTAACGTGATTGGTCGCTGAACAGAGTGCCGCCGCCGTCACCACCGAGCGCCACCACCGTTACTTGGAGTGTTGTTGGACAGAGCAGAAGAAGGAAAAGAATGTAACCTGGGCAGAAACGGCACCGTATTAAGGCAAGTTTTTTCATACCCGGCCCAACCCGCTACACCGAATCTGCACCCGAGTGGAGTGAAAAGTAAAATAAAAAAATAACATATTAAGATGAGTTAAAAAGTAATATATTTACGTAGACCAAAATTGAAAGGTAACATTAGAACAATTTAGATAAAAGATGACTTGTGCTTATTTTCCATAACCAATATTCAACAACTAAATATTAATATTAAATAATTTAAGTAATTTTGATTAAATTTTAAATATCTCACAAAACTAAATATTTTTAGTTAAATGTGTATTAAGAATTTTGTTGTATTATTTTTTTATTTTTTGAAGTATTTTACCATTTGGTTGCTTTGCCTAAACAATAAGCTTGTTACTTTTATGTGTGTTATGGGTCTAACTCGTTAATCAATTCGTTTCTTTTTTCTTTCAATCGATTCTAATTTACAAAAAATATACGTAAATTGGTTAATAAATCAAAATAAATTAAGGATCAAAAGAAAAATCGATTGATAAGTTGAAGATGAAAGTCGCGTTATGCTCAAGAAAAATCAAATAAAAAGATATTTACACAAAAAAAAATTAAAAAAAATTAGAGGACTCAATTTTATGAGATATTTAAAACTTAATTAAGTTATTTAAATATATAATAAAGATTGAAATAAAAAATTAAAATAAAAAATAATATTTAAATAACTATTGTGGTTTTTCTTAATATAAACATTATCAAATAATAAAAAGGAATAAATTATAGACGAGTCTGTTTGTGTCTATTTTTCTAAAAAAAAGATTTATTTAATTAACTAATTGCATTTCTATTTTTTTTTATCTATTTTCCTAATTTATTTATTATAAAAATTTCTTACATTAATAAGATTTTTTTTCTTCTTAAATAAGTAATTATTTATCTAAAAAACTTGTAGTAAATTTAAACAAATTGATCTTATGTTTATTCAAAACTAAATGAGTGAATGAATCCAACGTACATAAACTCTTGTGTTGAACAACCAAAAATTAATAAAAGAAAGTTTCACTAAGAAAACATATTTCACATAGGATGCAATTTTTTTAAATAATTTATCATAATATATCTCAAATTTATCCTTTTCAAAGATAATTATCTTTATTTATCAATTGATATGATATTTAAATAATTACAAATATCATCTCTACGCTGGACGACCTTTGCCCGTTGCAAAACTCTTGCATGGAAGTCATTAACTAAATTACCAGCTCGAGGAACCTATTTATGCATGATTTATGCATCAATAAAAAAAATTACATAAGTTAAATAGAAAAACGATCAAGTTCGACTGAGATTAGAAAAAACTAACATATTCTGGAAGACCGTCTAAAGTTGAGACAACATGTACATGCCCACCAGCTTCCGTGTAGAAAGTTTTCTTGAAAAATGATATAAAAAAGAGTAAATTTCTTGCTCTTCAGCACTCGGGGTGAGGCCACTCCCTAAACTTGGAAGAATTCCTAGTCTAAAACATAGAAAACCTCAACCAACCAACTTCATCAAAGAAGAACTTCATGCCCTCGGGTGGGATGAAAATTTTGAAAAAACTACCCTTGAAGTTCTTATAAGAGGTGGTGAAGGAATTGAAAAGAACATTACCCAACTGACCGATAAGTGAATGCCACAGAACAGGCTCAGCCGAGTGAAAGGTGTAATAGCTAAGAAGGTGACAGGAGTGGGACACAGACGAAATGCATCAAATATAACACGAAAAGCTTGGATAGACGCCCAGGTGTTTGAGTGAGCCACGTTGAACGTCTGAAAAACGCCCATCGTGAAATTGTCAAAGAAAAGATAAACGTGTAAGTTAGAAAACAAACAAGTACATATAGAAGAAGGGACGTTCAAAAGAAGACTGACCCATACATACAGTATCGATCGGCTGGCAAGGCTCAACAGTCACGATACCATGGATGACATCTGACTTCAAAATCAGAATCCTCCCCAAAAAATCAGAAACAGAAGTCTCGCTCAAGAAGAAGGATAGACACCTTTGGATCCATTTAATATATACAATACACATTTATTTCAAGTACTTTAAATTTTTAAGAAAATTATTTTTTAAATAATTGATATTTAAATGGCTTTGATAGAAATCAAGATAAACCATGAGTTATAAAAAGATTGAAATATATTGTAAGTTCCATGATTTTTTTTTGTTTTTATAAAAAATGGATTCAATTAATTAAAATAGAAAAGATTGCATAACATTTTGAATAAGATGCAAAATCTTATTAAAAATATCCCTGTAATTTTTAAAAACTTTAGCAAAGTTGTTATGCAGAATTCTTGTTGGAAATATTAAAATTTCATTAAAAATTCCGAAGAGAAACTTACGCAACTGGCATTATTGTCGTGTGGAACCCATCGAAATCCCAGTTACTTTGTACATCTATCTGAATATAAACACGGTAAAATATAAGTTTGAAATATTACTTGCAACCTTCACCGTGCATTAATTTTGCAGTAAATGCAAATCGCTGCAGAGATCCACTGAATAGTATAGAAAGTGAAAATCACATTTTTTTTAAAGATAACAATAAACCAATCTGTAAATGGAACATTCTTTATCATTATATTTTTATATTCTCATTATTTTGTTGGTGAAAGTATACATTCATATCAAGGTTTTCCTCTCCATTAAGTTACAGAATTATTAAGTTACGTTTTTGCTTAATAAATAAGTTGAATACGGAAGGGAAATTATGATGATTTCCATACATTTGCTGTACTTCTTCACATGTTCGGATTCTGTGCAGCGAAATTTCTCCACAGTCACCATACTGCAAATTCTGGATCATTGATCGATTATTGCAATAATAGTTAACAAAGAGGGAGTATATGAGCTGCAGAGGCAAGGCAGCACAGGATCTGCATTCATGCAAAGCTTTATAATTCAATTTCTTGAAATAATTCCCCCGTGAAATACACAGAAGACAGTAATGAATGCTTCATTGACATGGTCAGTGTACGAAGGAAAAATAATTAATAGAAAAAAACTTGCAACCACAAGCAGAATGGATAAGAGCGCAAAATTTAAGCAAACAAGGAAGAGAATACTATCACACCTGATACGGTGAAAATTCGGCCACAAAACTCAGAAACCATACTCGGTTTTCTAAACAGCCTACATATATATACAATTTCTCAGGAGAAAATGCTAAGTCCTACAAATGAAAATGCTAAGTCCTACAAAAATTTATCCATCATCCTCCCTGTGTATGATATTATTAGATAATAGAAAAATAAAAGCACAGGACCAGATTCTTCATTTCAGTTGGTTTTATTTTAGAAAGATTAGTAAAAGGAACTCAATAAAAGTCAACTGTGGCAGATAGAATGATGGGAGGATTGAAGTCAATTCGATTTGCTTTCCCCTCTGCAAGCAACTGTGGTAGCATGTTGGCCTCCTTGGCTCCAACACCTTCAGCAGTCCATAAGGTTATATGAGGCCATGGATTTTTTGAAACTATCTTCTCACCTTCCACTGAGCCGGGACAAGCTTCGAATGCAGCCATTTTATCTGAGAAGAGTAGTGCTGTCAACTCCACCGGAACCTTTTGATTAAGATGGATACCATAATCAGCTACGGCTTTGATGCCGTGACTTCTCTTGTGGGCAAGAGTCAAATGAGCTCGATTAAGGTTCTCGAGATGTTTGTCTTTAAGGAATGCGTCAATCTTGGGATTACTCTCGGCCAACTGCATTATACATGTTATTGTATCAGATACCGTTTCTTAAAACTAATATAAATAAATACACACGGATGAGAAAAACTATTTCGATACACAAGGTAGCAAAGCATCTTCCAAATAATAGAACTACTGAACAAAGTAACAAAGCCTCTTCCAGATACAAGGTAAGACTAATATCTCTCCATCCGGAAAAATACATGGCCGATGACAATATCACTCACACCTGACAAGTCTCTTGACTGTTGGAAGTAGTAAGTAATAAGATAAGATAGATAGATAGCTAAACACCACTTAATTAATTCTATTTCCACTAAAAGAAAATACACAGTAATTTTCTGCTTGTTCAGAATCTCCGCCCTCACCAAAAAAATAATAATTTTACTCTCCTTTAACTTTAAATTGGATTTGCTTTGTCATTCGGCCGTGTGTGTCTCTTCAATGCCCTTATTGTTACAAATCAACAATTATACTGAGCATAAACAAGTTAGTTTGAGTATATATAACAAAATGGAACTAGTAGAGTAAATATTTCCATTACTTTATTGAGGGCGCTTTTAATTTCAGTAACTGGCATGGTGAGAGCAGCAAAAACAATGGTACCAAATTTCCTTATTTCAGTATCTGGTGGTGTGTAATGTCCGTTAGCAATGTTTCTCAACTGTTCGAACACCTGCTTGACAGCAAACTCAAATGGAACCTGCAGACGTTTTAAGGAAATTAATAGCACTGAAATGTTCTTAAAATGCTAAATATTGATAACAGTGGACAAAAAGAACAGGGAAAAAGCTTAGATGTATTAACCTGAATAGAATTAAAATACTCAGCATTTCCGCATAAAATAACCCGTAACTCTTTCTCCCATTTAATCCATTCTTTTGCGTAGGATCCTTTGGTAGACTCTAATCTATCAGAATAATGATCAGTTAAGATTGCCAGCTTCTCGGTTTACACCAGAGAGGGGCTAAATAGAGTAAACAGAAGCCAGTTGACATATTGTTATCAACCTCAAGATAACAGATATCACAAGTCATTTATGCTTTAATAACAGCTAAGTGAATACCGTGGGATAGAAAAATTACAGTGCATTGCAGCACTAAGAATGTTGGAGGGAGACATGGGTGAGGATGTACTATATATATGCCCAGGGCAAAGACTTTGCCATAATCCATAGAAAAAATCTCTAGACTTGACAATTCAAAATTAAGTTTGACCAATAATTGAATTAAAGATATGAGATTGCAGTTCTTAAAACACAAGCAAGAAGAAAACATTTTCTGCATCTTAAAACAAATTTCAGAGCTTGAAAGAGTGAGGCGCTGAAAATTTCTAAAGCTCCGGTGGGGCTGATTCACAGATAGGTGTTCCTTCACTTTCCCTGCAACTTCTATGCATTTTAATCATATTACATCCCGAAATACACTTATGTGGTGTATTAACTTAAAACAGCAACTTTGTTTTACTTATGTGGTGTTTTGGTTGATTTGGAAATCTCTAATTGTGATCATTGGTTTGTGTAAAAGGGTTGGGATACCCCTATTGTATCCCTCTTAACTTATTTTATTCTTTGCTGATAAAAAAAAGAAAAAAAAGAAGAAAAAAAAGAAAAAAAAAGTGCAACTAGTGGTCTCACATGTGTAAGGTAGCAGTAGTGGTTGTGGTGGGGATTCAGACATGCTGGGGGATGTAAGCTGAAGTTGTAAACTCCAACCAATCTAAGTGCGAGATGGACTCTAGCAATTAGGAAGTTGGTTTCTGATATAAGTGACTTTAAAAAGGAGCAAATGCTGGAAGTTGGCTGGACCATACAAGGTGAAGCCAAAGTCTAATAAAGAGCGAATGGAAGATGCTGCATTGAAAGAAGTGCTTGATTCTGTGACAAGTGTTGCAATCGTGCCACTGCAAACGTGCTTGATTGTGCTATAGGCTTAAAGAGTGATGCAGTATCAAGTACTAAGCACTGGATGAGGCTATCATTAAGAGAAGTAGTTGGTCTGGTTCTGTAAGCTAGTTAGAAGGAATGTCAATGAGATGGTGGAGACAACCAATTTTTTGGTGTATTTTGATGGTTTTGTAGCTGCAGTTTGCAGTGCTTATAGCAGTCCAATAGAAGCAGGGTGCTAGCTGGTGTAGGGTGTTTAGCTTATGCAGCAAACATCATCTATCTACTGCTTCTGGGGTGTTTTTTCCTCTCTTTCTATTTGGAGATCTCTTAATGTGGTTTGGTTTGTGTAAAAGGGTTGGGATACCCTTTTGTATCCCTCTTAATTTAATTTCATTCTTTGCTGATCAAAAAAAAAAAAATCCCGAAATACATATACCAGAGATGAAAAAAGGCCTCACTGTCCACTACACACTTAAAAATCTCAAATAAAAAAAAAACTGTAATAATTTTCAAGCATGCAAGTGAAATATCTTAAAATTGACCTTCCATGTCTTATAGTGTGAAGTTTATATAAATCAATTCCTTCCTCCAAAATGGACTGCACTGGCTCAGGAAGGGGATTCCTGCACATGGGAAAACAAATAAAATGTTAATAAGAGAATATATGAATTGAATCTGCTTCAGAGTCCTAGTGATCTTTCTATTCATAAATAATGATGGATATAGTTCAAGTTATACCACAACAACAGTAAATCATCCCCAAAAGCAGAAATAATGAGTTATTTCAACACAGATGTCAAAATGTTATATACATCTATGCCATGACATCTTTTCCTCCACTTCTTAAATCTCGGTATTTTCTCTGCAAGTTCCATTAATTCTATGTTTGTATTTTACATCATATGTCCAATAATGGTATCAAGAGCTTACTTCCTATGGGCTATAAGGCAAAGTCCTCATTGAGTGCAAATACTATACTGGATGATTTATTTTTCGAGCAATTGTGGTGAAAATATGTTTTTCAACAATTCTTTATGTCATTCCAATGTTTAATGAAGAGAATTATTATATTTAGACAGTCAAGATGAAGTTTGTTTTAAAGTCTCAACGTCTATTGAAACATTGTAGTATTTGACATTAATGCACAACCATCGAGAGAAATATAAAACCATTACTTCTTGTATTCATGACTAGCATGCTATGTAGCACAGACACTGACATGGACACGAGCATGTCAAATTTTTACCAAAATCATGAACTTGGTAGTAGAGATATAAATGTAAACATTCAGTTATTCAACTGAATGTTAGTTATCTGGTTTTCCTATTTTCTGCAATGATTAGTGTGTAACTCTTGAGCCTATATATGATCAGCTTGTGCCTTCTTTCTTATTCAGTGAAATAATAAATCAGTTCTCTTTCCGTTAATCTTTTCTCTTCTCCATTTCTTCTCGTATCACAAAATTCTGATGGTATCATGAGCCAAAAATTGTTCCGCAATGGTCAATTCAAGCTCCCTCCCTTCCACTTCCCAATTCTATAGGCAAAAAACTTAATGATTCCAATTATCTTCAATGGAAACAAGTTGAACCTGTCATAAAGTCACCCAAACTTCACCGATTTGCTGTTAACCTAGTCATACCACCACACTTTCTTTCCGATGATGACTGTGCTTTTGGAACAATAAATCCAACCTACGAAAGTGGGAAGTGTAAGATCAAATCTTGCTTACTTGGCTTCAATTGACACTTTTTAAGTTGATCTTGTCTCGTGTTCTTGGAGCTGTCCACTTGATCGTATCAAGTGTGGGAACAAAATCGTTATCACTTCTTTACCCAAATCAAGGTGCGTGCTACCCAAATCAAGGTGCGTGCTAGACAGCTTCGCATCGATCTATGTGCCACCTTGACAACAAGACTATGCATGAGTTCTTGGGATAGATTAAGTCCATTACTAATGAACATGTTGGCATTGGATGTCCCGTCAAACATGATGAATATGCATACGCTATTCTTGAAGGTCTTCCGCAAGAATATGATTAAGTTATTTCTGTGATTGAAAGTGAGTTTGAAACACCTGCAATAACGGAAGTTGAAGCTCTTCTTCTTGCCCGTGAATCCCACAGTAATCGTTTTCAGAAGAAAACATTTCCTCCTTCAATAAACTACTTGCAATCATATGTAAATCCTAACTCTTCAAGCTCGCAGGATTGTAGCAGTTCTTCTCATGGAAATTATGGTCGTTCATCCTTTTCTGACCGAGGTGTTGAAAGACTGAAGGAGTTAAATCAATTTTCTCCGATGACAATGATTTAAGCCAAGAAATTGATGTGCAATTGCTACTAAAGTTTATATCAAGTTTAAAGTTCATAGAGCTAAATCTTAATGTTTCCATGATAAATCTTAAAGACAAGTGCTAGCATTATGAGATTCTGCCTTACTTGAATTTTGAATTGTAAAGAAGTTTTAGATAGCGATTTTGTTATTGAAAATTGTCTTTCATGAATTTTTCGGTTAGTTATTTTAAAATTAAAATAAATCTAATGATACTATCTCAAGAAAGTAATATTTAAATTATAATTTGTTCATATTTCTAATCGATATAAAATCTCCAACAAAGATAAACAAGAAAATGCAGAAAAGATATTGACATATGTGAATAGATAGTAATAACATGATAATACCTATCAGATTTCAGTAGTGGCATCTTGACAAGTGACCCAAAACGTTCAATTAAATCACCCTCAAATTCTTTACGGCTCTGAAAATATTGGAAAAGTCAGTTTAGGAAATATAAAAACATAAACAAATTGGAGTAACAATAAAAAGAAGCATTGTACCCTGCCCTGGTAAAGATAATAAAACATTAGCAGCACATAGCCAGCATTTGGAGATGCTTTGTCAAGATTTCCCTTAGAAATTTGAAATAATCAAATGAAGTCAGTGGTAGGTAATAAAACTTTCCGAGAAATATATCCAGGAAAAAAAAGCAATTAATACCGGATGATTGACTCGTTGAAGCACACGAAACATGAAAATAGCTAATGAATCAAGAGAAAATGGATTTGAATCAGTTCCTGCACATTAAAATAGAGAGATGAGAACAAATTAAGTCCTTCTTCAGTGAGAAACATTGTATCAGATAAGGTACCAAAAATAAGTCATTTTCTTTACTACCGAGAAACAGAGTATGAGAGAATATGAAGCTAAAAATAATTCAAGTTTTTACCACCAAAAAAACATCACACAGCTGTTCCTTATGTACCCAAGCCAGATCACTATCCTTTAATTTTTTTTTTTCAAACTTCAGGTAAAATAATACTGAGCAAGTTATAAGGGACTAAAGCATATCAAGTAAAATATTCCAAATTTATGATGTGAAAAAAGACATGCTGTTCCTTTTATTTAACAAAATATTAAAATACTAATCAATACAAAGAATTCAGAACTAAATATTACCTTCAGATTCAGCTACAACCGGTACAGCAGATGCCCTGGTTTTGTGACACATATCTTCTATCTGCATATTTAACAAGTGTGACTAGGTTAATTTACAGAAATTTAATAAGCAAATGATTCAAAGTTGATAGCCATACAATAATGCTTCCAGATGTAGACTAACAAATCAAAAGCAAAAAAACAAGTCATTTCTCTCTAATTAAACTATAACTTTAGAAGTAACACTTTATATCCCTTGAGCAGCATGCTCTAACCTTGGACGGAGGCAACTTCCATCCCCCTAAACTTTTTTTCCTTGTAAAACACACATTTTTAAAATGAATACTTTATTCATACCAGCACCTAGAAAGTGGGTTTAACAATGTCCAGTTCTTTTTTGCTGCAATATTGACTGAAGACGATATTAAAAAAATTATGCATTTGTGCATAGTAGCCAATAATGGTTTTCAGCTGCCTTTGTGTCACTAAGTCGTGTTATAGCAATTTCCCACCATGGCCTGTGCATCACAAATTGTTTTGCTGCTGCTTTCAGTGCAGCCTAGAAAAAGCAAACTTTGACCTTGTTTTCTGTGACGGGGGAGAATTCCTTGATTCCTATTCTTTTGGTACATGAAGCCTCTTAGGGTTGAAACCCATCTCACTTGATTAATTTCATTGAAAGGAAACTCCGTTTTGAGATTTACGAAAAGGATTTATTTTCAGGTACCTCAACATCTGTGTTAGACAGACCAAGCTATTTTCTAGCAACCCAACAGTATTCCAACCAACACAACTCGTTTGCCCCTGCTGGTTCCCTCTTCACTTTATTTTGAGTTTCTTTAGCATTTATAGCAGTTGTCTCATTGTAGATAAATTTCTCCGCGAACACGTATATAGGAGAAGAAAATAAGGAAAAATGAAATAAAAATCTCAATAAGCTTAAATTAGCTTATTCACAAGTTCTAAACTTCTAAAGGGTTTATACAGATTAGTTGATGCACAAGTTAATTTTAACTTTTGGAGAAACTTAATTTTTTTCTTTTCAGATAAGTTTATCTAAACAAACGCATAGGACACATTTGTTTCAGTCATCTTCTATTCCTGGAAATATGAAGAAGGAATACATATTCCCATGTTTGTTAGATGGTTACCAACAGTGAATCGGGTATCTTCACTTCCAGGAAACTTATATTCCCATGCTTTAGGTAGTTTTCATTTTCATGCGTTCAATATAAACAAGGGGATTTATCCTATTTTTTCTTTTCCTTTATTTTAACAATAACCAAACACCTTTTTAAATATACTCCAAGGATATTCCTAGAATATGATTTTTGGGAAGTAATATAACTCCGTGAAACAAACACATCGAATTACGCGGAACTTTGTCAAAACAGTACAATAACCCAGCCATCAAAGATGAACACAAAATACCACCTGCCATAAGATTTTACTGAATAGAAAATCAAATTTCAAATTAGTGACCAAAGAAATAAATGCAATAAGCCATAATGAAATTAGTTTGAACACTAACCAATTTCCAAACTTCTTCATTTGGGGCATTCTTGTCAGCAAGCATTATTGAATTTGGTTTCTTTTTACACTCTGCAGCCACTTTCTGCCAATATTTTCCTGTTGATACTCCACAATGCTCCATATTAGTTTTGAGCAGAACTCACCTGATAAAGATATGTTCATTCTAGAATAGCACCCTATATGAAACCCAATTTAAGGTATCTACCACTACTTAAGCAGTTAATTGTAAAATTTAACAGATAATAACTCTACTGAAAATTTATAGCTTTTATATATAAGAGCACTGGAGCAACGGGATATATATATAGATACAAATCATGTTAAGAACCTCTGCAATTTAAGCACCATTATAAACAGATTTGGAAGAAAAAACTACCTTTAATCAAGTCACCCATGAGACTATGAACTGGTCGACCATCTTCTAGTCCTCCTTCGGCATTTAGCAATTCTTTACAAAGGGAGGACTTAGCACAACCAGGTATTCCTGGAAGTTTGATCAAACACCTTCAAGATGAGTCTTAAACATAAAAAATCAAACACTGGGCTGTCAGCTATTAAATGAAACTGCACTAACTATGGGTAAACTATATCAACACCGGTATCTAGTCTGTAAACTACACCTACAAGATTCAGAAAAAAAGAATAATGCAAAATATTCAGCCATTGTTTACAATTTTAGTTAACTTTTTTGTTTTATAAAACTCATTTTAGAAAATTTTGACATTTCAACTAGACTCGCACATCAAAATCCTTTGCATCCATAGCTGACAACCATGCACAAAATTTCAGTTAACTTTACTTTCTTTTATTTTGATTGGATTCTCCAAGTCTCAAACAAAAAAAGTTAAGAGCCTAAAAGGCTTCAAACTGTAAGTTAACTCCAAATCCTAGTTCTTGTAGTGATACTGTGGCAGGAGGGATCAATAAATTCATGGACAATTCATTACTTCTGTCCTGTCCTACGTTAATTTGATTAAACACTAACTTCAGATAGTTTCCAATTAAACACCAAATGGAGATTATTTCCCACAGTAGAGAGTTCATGAAACAGAAAAACAGTCAATCCTTGAACTTGCTGGTAATTTATATTGCCTTACCTACTCTAGCATAAACAGTAAACTACCCTACATGCTCACTTAAAACCTTGTTTATACTTCTAATTAATCAATTTAAGGTCTCTTGATCTTCAATGGTTTTGTAGATGATGATGAACATGCAAATATAAATCTAATTGTTGGGAATAACTACATTCACAGCAAAATAATTACCAGGAAAGAACACAATTAACCCTCCATGTTTTGGAACTGTGTCTTTGACTGAGATATTAGGCCCTGGCAGTGCTATCTCACGCTCTGCCACAAGATCACCTTCTTCATCCTGGCCTCCCTCAACAATAGCCAAGAAATCTTCAGTTCTAACTAAATTACCAGCAGAACCTATCAGAACTTGGTTCTGTGGACTACGTTTTGCAAACTGTTCGAGAAAAGGTTCCGCTTCACTTAGATATGTTGATGATGACAGTTGCTTATTTCCACACTTCCTTCGTATATACACAGCCCTGTAAGCAGAGAAAAGAAAAGATCCTAGCCAAATGCGCCACTTAAGTACGAGAAAGAAAAATAGACAAGCAGGCAGAAGGAAAGTGAAAAGAACACTTTAGCTGAAAGTCCAAACTCATAGAGGGAAAAAGGAGGAATGATTCAGGAACTACCATTCATCAAGCATCTTGCTAAGTTCTCTCTGCTTTGCCGGAGAGGTTCCCCAAATTTTCATTTGTCTACAAAAAGAAATAATCAAACAAAAAATCTAATTCAGATTACATAAACTTGGATGACAAGCATAAAGATAGATAAATAGGAAGATGATTTATAAATGGAGGAAGGGATAGATTTAAGATCAATAAAGGCTTTGTTTCCATGATTAGTTAAAATTGTTCGAAAAAGGTCTTTCATTGAAAGACTCCCTTGGTTGGTATTTAAGATCTTGTTCTTGTTTGAGATCCCATATTGACATTTCATAATATAAAAGTGGGTAAACCTCACCTTATAAGCCGGTTTTATGAGATTGAGTTAGGTTTAAAGTTCACTTCTTAATATGGTATCAGAGTCATTTAAAGCCTATCCTAACGAGAGTTTGTTGGGCTTATTAGGCCACCCATAAATACATTGTCCCATGCATGAGCTGTCACTCTCGGCGTGAAGGGGGTGTGTTGGAGATCCCACATTGACATTTCATAGTATATAAGTGGGTGCAAACCTCACCTTATAAGCCGATTTTATGAGGTTGAGTTAGGCTTAAGGTCCACTTCTCAATAGTTCTCTATTTCGTAACATGTTGCAGTATCGTTTTTCATAGAATACGTCTGACTAAGGTTTTCAAAAATCTCCTTAGCGGTGGAGAAGAACATACAATTCCGGTTTATCTATGGTGTCATAGAGAGTCATAACCAGGTCATGATAAGAGAATCTTCATCGTCCCAGGCTTCATATTTAGGATCGATTTTAGCTAAAGGGTCCTTTCTTGGTGATTAAATTTTTTCTTTCCCTTGTACAAACCAATTGGGCCCATTGCAGGTAGTTGCATCCATCAAGACGATTGATGCCTTGCAACAGTTCAAGGTGGTGGTCAACAGAAAAAAAAAAAAAAAAAAAAAAAAGAAAAAAAAAAAAGGATCAAATTTAGTTTTTTTTAAAAAGAATAAAAAAAAAAATTCTTTTAAAAATATAAAAAAATAAAAAAACAAATTTAAAAACGAAAAAAAAAAAAAAAAAAAAAAAAAAAAGG
>Ga0123342_1001325_pt1 | contig 41600 bp, 22 predicted proteins | sample Turbeawhitnodule_FD_89960 | JGI IMG/M metagenome (GOLD analysis project Ga0123342, IMG submission 89960) | Root nodule microbial communities of legume samples collected from Mexico - Turtle bean Mexico white nodule | ecosystem: Host-associated > Plants > Roots > Nodule | place: Mexico: Nepantla...
TATTGAGTTTTGGATGAGATTTAAGCCTCAAATTCGTCCCACAAGATTTGCAATAATTTTTTTATTCATCATTGCCAGGGCTTAAAGGAAGGTTTGTTTGTGTGTGAAACTGTTTGATTTTTTAGATGAATACTCATCCGTTTGACTTGAAATTGGTCGCTTTTTTCCCAAATTCATTCGAGATTCTTACGTGGAATTTCAACAAAAAACTATTTCTGGAGAATTTTTCAGAAATTTTGTAAGGCTCCTCTTCCAAGACTTGTGAAATATCACCCTATTTTCTGCAATTTTATTCTGAGTCCGTGTTGCGTTGAAAAATTCCAAAAAAATTCACACAAGTACTTTCATATATTGTGTGCACCCAGGTAAGGAGACACGTCTATAAACAAATCACAAAAAGGAGATATAAGAAGAAAAGCCATGACGTTTCATTTTCGAAAAATTGATTTTTTGTTCACATTCGATCTTGAACTTACTACACCTACTTTTTTTGGTTATAGGGTACGTGAAAGGTTTTTTTTTCCTTTAATAATTTAAAATATTTTGTCTTTTAAATATTCATATTTCAAGTCATAAAATTTTAAATATGTAAATTCAAAATTAATATGTTATTTATGGATTTGGCATCCAGAAATTTACATAAACAATATAAATGACTTTTCGGATATCAGGTTCTGTAAACAAACATAGATAAATGAGTTTTGGATTTCAATTCTCACTTTTGAACTCATAATTCACTTCTAAATATAACGATCCAAAAATTTAAATAAAACACAAAAGTAACTTTCCAAATATCTAAATTTAAAATATATAACCATCACTGCCGTAACATCAAGAAGTCTATAATTATAAATTTCATGTGTCCTGATCCAAACACAATTCATTTCCACAAATCCATTAACTTTTTAGTATTCATACATTATATATATATTTTATATTTTGTAATTACTTTTCAAAAGTACTTTACTTTGGTCCATAAAAGTTTTTTTATTAGAAAAAAAATTAATTATTTATTGACAAGACAATTTTGGTCTTACTTTTATATAACATTTTATGAATATTTTCAACAATTAAAAAAATACCATATAAATGTTTTTTTTTTCTCGCAAAGTTCGACTATTTTCTAAAATCTTCTTCAACTAAATTATATTTATTAATTTTCTGTAATAGTTAAATTTTTATGGAGTTATTGGTATTTTCTTAAGAGAATGAAAAAAGAAGAAAGAAAAATTTATAGTGAATGCAATGGTGGGACAACCTCCATCATTATTGTTTGTCTTTTTACCCGTTAAGATAAGGTCACTCACTTATGACTCAGATCTACAATAAGTCATAATTCATTTAATAAAATAATTCTTTTGTTTCTAAAAAAAAAGTGTAAATTATAACAATTTAATACAAAATAAAACTCATTTGGACGGATAAACTTAGGAGATAATATTAAAAAAGCATCTTATTTTAGTATAACTAGTGAATAAGTTCTTTTTTTCATTCTTGTATTTGTTGGTATAAAAATATTTATTCAATGTGAATTCTATAAATATTTTTTTTATTGGAAGATTAATTAATTTCTAATGGTTTATTTAAAATAATAATCAAGTCCTGTGCTTCATGTACTTTTTCTTCTAATTATATTTGGATTAATATAAGTTATATCAGTTGTACCAAAAGTCCAAGTCTTTTTATTTTCGATTGAATATGTAGGATAAAATAAAAATAAGAAAAATGATACTTTGAAGCTTTCTTTTCTTTATAAAATATTCAAATAACAGTATATTCCACATCATTATTCTATTTCTAATTCATTTTTTCCATCAAATTGCTTCATAGTTCTTGAAAGATATTCTGATTATTGTGAGCAGACATGAGTGCAACCCCTTCTGTTTTGTCTTCTTTCTCTCTTTTGTTTTTTTGACAGATATTTTCATCTTTTTCCCCTTCACCAGACATCACCCTACCTTAAATAAAATTATTGTGTCGGTATCTTAAATATATTAATAATTAAAATTAAAATTTTATTATACCAATTAAAATAAATTAACAAAAAAAGCAAGATTAAAGAAGCAGAAAAGAAAATCAGAGAAATATATATTTGCTCCTTGAATTCATCAGAATCTGTATTGTATTGTGTTGTGTGTGGTTTGTTTCACCATTGTTATGTTTTCATAAAACATGTTTTTCATATAATCAGTTCATGTTTTTCATGTATTGTATAAGTCAGGAGCATGTACTATTCAAAAGTACAGTGCATGTTTTCGAATTTTCTTTTTCTTCTGCTATAACAACCCCTTTAATTTTAAATAGCTCCACTTGAATCTAACAACTCAAAGCACTGTGAAAATTATTATTTTATTAATGCAATGAAGAAGAAGTGGTGTATTCATTCACATGGTTCACTTTCTGAATAGAAAACGACACACACACTTGTTTACTTTTCTTCCTTGACTCCCTTTATTTAATCTATTGCAAGTCATCATGTCAATACATAAAAGCAGTGTTTGTGGTGTTGTGGATCATTGACATTGTTTTTGGCACTTCACAGTTCACAATCATATCAGAGACACAGTGGTTTGAATGGAGAGCATTTTAAAGCCCCTGAGAGATGGTGAGTCAGTGCTTGATCTGAGTCCAAGATCAACCGTGAGTGGTGGTGTTGAAGATGTCTACGGTGAGGATCATGCCACTGAGGACCAACTTATCACCCCATGGAATTTCTCAGTTGCCAGGTCAATCTCTCTCTCTACCTTGTTCAATCTATGTTTCTTAGTTTGCACACTTTCAGTGTTTTTAGCTTCATGGCTTCAAATAATTGTATGCACTTTACTAGACTGTGAGATTGTCTGTAAGATTGTCTGTGATACCTAACATGATGATACTAATGACAGATGATTATTATTACTTGAGGTATCAGCCTAGCTGAGTGAAGTTGCATGAGATACATGAAAGTTTTTCATAAAAAATACCTCCCACTCAACTTCCATACATAACATATAGCAAGTTAGATGATTGAGCTTGTGTAGAAGTTAGCTACATAAGTTGATTCTGGCTTGTGAAAGAAACTTAACTCTTTTAGCAGAAATTGAAGTTGCTGACTTTAACAAAGCTCTGACCCAGACTTACAACTTCCATACATAACATATAGGAATTTGGATGAGTGAGTTTGTGTAGAAGTTAAGTACATAAGTTGATTCTAGCTAGTGAAAGAAACTTAGTTCATGTTGTGTTCTTATTTTCTTCTTTTATAAGTGTCTATGAAAATATTATTCAGACAGTATATATAACATATATAAGATAGGAATGGTAGTGATTATTATATTTGATATTTTTGTTTTAGCTGAAATTGTGGTCTGAGTTTCTATATGTTTTTGTGCTGCAGTGGGTACTCTTTGCTTAGAGATCCACAGTATAACAAGGGGCTTGCTTTCACTGAGAAAGAGAGAGATGCACACTATTTGCGTGGACTATTACCTCCTACAATTACCTCCCAGCAACTTCAGGTTTGCATTGATTAATGGATGAACTATGATTTTTTTCTGTTATACTTGTTTCCCTTTTGGCCCTTCTCTCGTATTCTGTTGGAGATCCATCGACTAGAGACGAGGACATTTCATTGTATATAAGTGGATGCAAACCTCACCTTATAAGCCGGATTTATGAGGTTGAGTTAGGCTTAAAGTCCACTTCTTAATATGATATCATAACCATTTTCGTGTCACCTGTTATCGGACTACCCATAATATTTGTCCCAGTAAACCGGTTTTATGAAGTTGAGTTAGGCTTAAAGTCCACTTCTTAACATGTTCACTTCTCTCTACTACTGTTTACAGGAGAAACAGTTGATAAACAATATTCGACAGTATCAGGTGCCATTGCAAAAGTACATAGCTATGATGGAACTTCAGGCAGGTTTCTCTACTCATCGTATCTTCTGTTAACACAACGCAGCATGTTTGTGGTTAAGTTTTGTCTTGTTCATGATGTTAACTAAGGTCCCCTTTAATATTTGGTTCATGAAGTGGCACATTATTGCAAATATTTTATACCAATGCTCTTTCTTTCATCCATGAAAAGTGAAAATGAAAATAAAGTATTTCTCTAGTTCTGAAAATTGAAAGGTGAAACATGTTTTTGCTGTTACACAGGAGATGAATGAAAGGCTGTTTTACAAACTTCTAGTAGACAATGTTGAGGAACTGCTCCCAATTGTGTATACCCCTGTTGTTGGTGAGGCTTGCCAGAAATATGGGAGCATCTTCAAGCGTCCTCAGGGTCTTTTCATAAGTTTGAAAGAGAAGTACACATTTCTTTATTCATGTACTTGTATGAAATTTTGGGCTACATTTTAATGCAGGGTCATTGAGCTGTTGAACTTTTTCAGGGGGAAGATCCTTGAGGTCTTGAAAAACTGGCCTGAGAAGAGTATTCAAGTTATTGTTGTAACTGATGGTGAACGAATTTTGGGACTTGGGGATCTTGGATGTCAGGTATTTGACTTTGAATATTTCCCCAAGGGAATCAATGAAAAACTGTCACTCAAGTTATGAAGAAATATATAGATATATTATGACAGAAGATGATTTACTCTTTACATAATCATGTTGAATGTGGTTTAGGGGATGGGAATTCCTGTTGGTAAATTGGCCTTGTACACAGCATTAGGAGGAGTTCGTCCATCAGCAGTAAGAACTCTACATATTTTCTTTCATTCTCATTATATGATTTATATCATCATATGTCTTTTTTGAACATTTAACATTAAGAACTTCATTAAGTGAGTAATAAAGTAACACTCTCGTGAGTTCTATTGTGATGTTTTCTTGTTTTGTGGCTAGTGTTTGCCTATTACCATTGATGTGGGAACAAACAATGAGAAACTACTGAATGATGAGTTCTACATTGGGCTTAGACAAAAGAGGGCCACTGGGAAGGTTTGTATAACTAACTTAATGATGCATGTGGCTTTTATGAGCATCATTTTCTTAACTTGCATCAATCTTGATAGATTTGGTTTCTGCTTTCTCCTTAGGAATATTCCGAACTTCTGCATGAGTTCATGACTGCTGTCAAGCAAAACTACGGAGAAAAAGTTCTTATACAGGTTTCTATTTTTGTGCATGATTCTTAACATTTCTGAATTCATTCAATTTTACTATCAGACTATTTAAAATTGTTGTTCTGCAGTTTGAAGATTTTGCAAACCACAACGCTTTTGAGTTGCTTGCAAAATATGGTACAACTCATCTTGTTTTCAATGATGATATTCAGGTACTAAGTCACATAAAGGATGACATCTACATCTTGAAGATTTTTATGTTCTAATTATTAATGCATTGTTGTGTCAGGGGACTGCATCTGTTGTTCTTGCTGGGGTTGTGGCAGCCTTGAAGCTCATTGGTGGCTCTTTGGCTGACCACACATTCTTGTTCCTTGGTGCTGGAGAGGTATTTTTACCCATTTCTAACATAATATTTATACATCTTTCCCTGATGCTGAATAGAATAAATAGTATTTAGTTATGAAAACTTTTAAATACCCCTTTATTTCATTTTTTTGTTTTGTTTTGAGGCATATGTATGCACAGTCTCTCCCATCACCTGTTGTCTGTAATTGGCAAGTTATTCTGTCCAATTTATCTTCTGTAATGTTTTCAGGCAGGAACAGGAATTGCAGAACTTATAGCTCTTGAGATGTCAAAGCGGGTGAATAGCTATTTATTGTTTATGCAGTGGTCAAGTTGGTTTGTTTGGTTTCACAATCCAAATTGCTGATTTTCTTCTATATATTTCTTGAGCAGACAAAGATACCTATAGAGGAGACTCGCAAGAAGATATGGCTTGTAGACTCAAAGGTAGTAAAAAAACATTTCAGGCTTCCATGAAATTATGTTTTATTATTATGATGGCAGATGATTGTTGTTACTCGAGGTGTCAACATAACTGAGATGTCAAGTTGCATAGTGATGCTGAACATAAAAGCTTTATAAAAAAAACATACGTTTTATTTCAATTTATGTTATCTTTTTGTCTTAATAGTTTAAGTTTCTCCAATACATTTCCTTTTTCTCTTTCAGGGTTTGATTGTTAGTTCAAGAAAGGATTCACTTCAACATTTCAAGAAGCCTTGGGCTCATGAACATGAGCCTGTTGACAGTCTCTTAGAAGCTGTTAAGGTGTCAAAATATGTCTGTTGATTACTTGCAGTAGGTTATCTCTTGATGTGTATCTGTCCTTAATCAGTCTACATCTTCAGGTAATCAAGCCTACAGTTTTGGTTGGATCATCAGGAGTGGGAAAAACATTTACAAAGGAAGTAATTGAGGCTTTGGCTTCTATCAATGAAGTAAACTCTAATCCTTTCTTGCATGTGATAATTTGTGTGATTCTTTAGATAGACAATCTTTGATACAAACTGTATCTCTATCATGCCTTCTCTGCAGAAACCTCTTGTTATGGCTCTCTCCAATCCAACATCACAAGCTGAGTGTACAGCCGAAGAAGCTTACCAATGGAGTGAGGTAAAATAAGAGAATCACATTTGTTTCTTGAACTGGTTGAAAGAGTTCTTTGATTTGATGCAAATAAATGATGCCTTATTTGCAATAGTAACTTCCACAACTTATCTTTGCTTGTCTTCAAAACACAGGGTCGTGCAATCTTTGCTAGTGGAAGTCCATTTGATCCTATAGAATACAAGGGCAAAGTGTACTATTCAGGCCAGGTTTTGCAATCCTCTTCATATTAATGACCGGTTATTCTTCTATTTGGTTATACAACACAGAATCATGGCTAAGTCTTGTCTTGTCCATTCAGGCCAACAATGCTTACATTTTTCCTGGCTTTGGTTTGGGGTTGGTAATCTCTGGAGCAATCCGAGTACATGATGATATGCTTCTGGCAGCATGTAAGTGCACAACAAACTTATACTTTCAACAGACATGATGTTTTGTTCTTTCTGTCCTCTTTGTGTCACTTTCAAGCTTCTTCCCACTGCACATTTTCTTTTATTTAGTTTTACAAGAATGAACTCATGATTAGCAATGCTAAGATCTTAATAATGCTTTTTGGATCTTGTAAAATTCACAAATTAATTCTCAACATTATTCATATATTTTTTTTTCATAAAAGTTTTCATGTTAGACATCACTATGCAACTTAACATCTCACTCAACATTATTTTTATATATACAGCGGAAGCCTTGGCTAAACTAGTGACTGAGGAGAACTACAAAAAGGGGTTGATTTATCCACCATTCTCTGACATCAGAACAATTTCAGCTAACATAGCTGCAGATGTTGCTGCCAAGGCATATGAGCTAGGTTTGTGCTCATTATCACAACTCTCATTCATTATAGATTACCCATTTGTCTCATTTGATATTCTTTTGAAACTAACAATTGTGTTCAACTTTTTTTTAGGCTTGGCTACACGTCTTCCTCGTCCTCAGAATCTTGTGAAGTATGCTGAGAGTTGCATGTATACCCCTGTGTACCGAAACTATAGGTGAATTATGGTGCGAATCATTGTTAAATTTGGCTGTAATAAACATGTGTAGGTGGCATATGTGAGTGGTTTTATGCTTTTTATCATGTAATCACCAAAACTACTGGTGAATTATGCTTTTATTATGGGGCTAATCACTGTTGGCTTTGGCTGTAATAAACACAATGCTTTGTATTATGGAATCTTAATTTCTTCTCATATCATGCTGATGGCTAGCTCAATAAACCTTACTATTAGAATGGCACCACATTCTATTTCTATCAGTGACCAATATTCACATGCACAAGAACCCTTTTCTATTTAATTTTAATAATTTACATGTATAAATCCAACCCAAGTCATAATTAAAATATATAATTACTACTAATTTTTAGCTTTATGTATTAAATATTTAATCTAATGGCTTGGCCCATTGTTTTGGGATTAGAATGCTTTCTTTAAAGCAAAAGACTCAATTTTTGGACACCAACTTTTCCATAATCTCTTGACAGGGCCATTCTATTTCTTTCTCTCTCTATCCACAACTTTGCATACTTCATTAATAGGTATCTGACCATGAATAAATTCAAATAGGATAAGAAACTGAGGACAATCACATAAGATCTGGATGTTTCTGCATGTGTCTGACAGAAACCAAATTGGCTTCTGGACCACCCCTCATCACTCCATCCACACAAAAAAAAACACTTTCTTCCCCTTTTTCAATGGAACCCCACACAATTTCTACATCATTTCCAATTTTATCACCACCACACATCAAACTTTCGTACTACCACTACCACATAAGATATTGATGCATAAAAAGAATGTCATTGTGTGAAACATTTGGAGAAATACAAACACTAATAAAGGTAGTTAAAACATAAACTTTTGGTTGCAAAGTATATTTATTGACTAGAAGCGATGCTAATTTTCATCTTCATATCATATTCCCAGCATTGGGCTGAATAAATAAAATACATCGGTTGATTTCATTCATGTTTTTGTTTTAGGTGTAACAATAAGTACCAAACCATATATAGCTAACTCCCCACCCCTTTCCCCAGGACAATCTAATTTGTGATTCCAACAAAATCTAAATAACATGTCTAACATATGATGCTGTTGTCTCTAAAACAACATGCAGTACAAAATTTCCAGGCTACTCAGCTCCAAAAGACCAAATCCTTAACGTTATCTTTTATGGTAAATATCCAAATCAGCATAAGTGAGTGTTCTTCTGAAAAAACACTGTTCAGTTCCAAAGGTTGACCTCTCAAGCTTGCTGTTTCTTGTAAATTTTCAAATCAGCATGAGTGTCCTCGTACCGCTGAGTCAGGTAGTCCTGACATAAGATGGGAGGAAATCTGGTAAAAGAGAAAATGCAAAGATGTTAAGAGCCACTACAAACAGCACATATTTTAATACTATGGTTGCTTCTGATTGAGTTGTCTACATAAAATTTGGGTGAACAACTAGGCAATTTCATTCACATTGCTTTATATTATAAATGGCCTGTTTTAGTACTTACTCTACTTGGCCCATATTTTGTTATTATTTTCATCTATAAATAAATATTCATATGACTAAACAAACAAGCCTCAGAATGGAATCTGAATGTGATATTAACTTTCTAACATAAACACTATGCTGCTAATATTTAGATGACATGTTTAACTCACTTGGGGGGATTACTATCTGATTTGCAGGTAGGCAAGCACTCTACTAGACAATCATGACTAGGCTCCAAGAAGTATGCAATCTGTAAAAGGAAACAGCACAGGGATGAGCATGTTGCATGATTTTGCCAAGCTTTGCAAGTTAAAACTGATATGATATACAGAAATGCATAATCAAGAAAGAGACCAAATTTTGGAATATAATAACATAGTGATGTCTCATGGTATCGCTATCAATGAATAAAAAAAAGGAAAGATCAACGACAGTGACTGAAGTCAATCCTGGTGGCTGTAACCAGTAACCAATAATTGTCCTCAGCATTATGAATTCCAATGCTGATAGAAGATAATAGAGAACCACAACACCACAAGATAAATATTGAAAATACTATTTATATTTGACCAGATAAGTATTGAGTACAAACATCTTCAATTTAAAAATTCAAAGTTATATATGAATAAATAATGAGGTCGGTCTTTAGGGAGGTCAAATATATTATGTTATGTATTTAACAATTTAATACCGATTTTGCTATGAATTTAAATGACAGAAGGTAAAAGTAAAAAAAGCTGGGGCTTACAGAATATCTTTCTTGACCATTTCCTAGAACTCTGTGCAGTGTGGACCTGAGCATAAATACAATGTAATTTCTTGATTACAAAATTTAAATGAAAAAGATGAAAGTTCCAATCACATATTCAAAAAAATACTAATCACAAATCACATATGTACATATACAGTCTATGCTTCTACTGAAGCTTACAATTTTCATTCTAGCAGCCTAAAGAAACATAGGATACCAATTTAGTACTTTTTTTCGTATTTCCTTAGAGAACAGTAGTAGTAGCAGTAGTAGTAGTAGCTAATCACACGAATCAATGTCCTCAGAATTATGCCTGCCTTCATTCAAAATTAGAAATATTCAAAAGTGGGAAAGATTTCTTACTTAAAAATACAGTTGCTCCAGCGCTCCAGCATGTCACCAAGATTCACAATGAAGGCTCTGCAATATAAACAGTCTATCAGATAATGCAATATTATTCAGAAGGGCATGGCAAAGGATTCTCAATACTGCGTTGCATGCAAATAGAAATAAAAGCTACAATGACATATGAACTAACCCCTTCAATGGTGCCACATCCTCCCATATCTGAGGTTTAGCATCCCTATTCTTGCATATCTACAATGGAAGACATTATTGCTCTAAATTAATTACACACAAATGTTTGTAATATTGAAGAAAAAAAAATCATTTGCTTTCTTACTTGAAGGCCTGCAACATCATCTGTTGCCAACAGTGTAATTAAACCATAGTCAGTGTGAGCTCCAGCTCCATATAATCCTTTTGAGGGATCAGAGATTTGACCTTCATTGAACAAAGATGAATATAATAGTATAAGTTTTTTGCTGGTTTGCAATTTGTCACTTTCTACATCAGTGTTACAAGACTTCTTTTAAACAAGATCCATTACAATACCTCCATAGTGAAGCAAACGCAGAGTTGCAATTGGCTCTCCGAACATTTTTGGCTGGTCAAAAAACTTTTCATCCAAATCAAGTGCAAGGGCTATTATCTTTGCAACACTTTTCCCCACTTCTCTGGATTACCAAACAAAACAGGCAGAAACAAATTACTAAAGAAAAAAAGTGTTAAGCCCTTTTCCGCCAATGCAGAATTTGAGTACATATGAACAACCAACACAGTTAAACATGGTCTATTTCTTTTCTTCAAGGGAAGGGAGTAATAACATTGACAAGAAAATAAACAAAATAAGACCTTGATCCCCTAGGGAGAGGAACAAATAGACAACAAGAAACACAATGGAAATTTTTTTGTTGTGATGAAAACCAAACATTGCTTCCATATCAAGCTTTTAAAAAACAGTCTATGATCATGATTTTGAGCAAAACATCAATGTCCTAGACAGCAGAGTGACTGCACAGGCATCACATGTCTGAATTATAAACAAAAAAAGTGACAAAATCATAACTGTAATTGAAAGTCTTGCTTCATCTATTAAAAACCAAGGTTTTCATAAAGTAAGGTGAGACATAAACAAACTAACAGTTAGCTAGTTTCACATGCAACACAAATGTCAAAAAACATAATAAAAACATCAGCAAAACGTACAGTGTATCTCGATGGAACTTTTCCATGGTCTCCCTCCACCCCGGCAAAACATCTACATGGTAAAAGGGTTCGAGAAAAATTTAAAAGAAGAAAAAAAATCTAAAAAGTTGGAAGACTCGATTGGTAGAAAACAGAGTTTTCGTCTCCAAAAGTCCCGAAGACCAAAAAGTTGACTCGTTTACCTGGTGCGGGCCATTTATTCTGACCATAGAAAGGCTTCTTCGATTCTGGGTCATCTTCAGCTTTTTCAACTCCAATATAGTACCCCTCTTTATAGTCCCCTATTTAACCAAGCAGAGAAAAGGTTATTAAGGTTTTGAAAGACAAAACTTAGACACAGTTATTTCAAAACTTCTAGCGCTTTAGAATTATAATTTATTGTAATAATCAACAAAGTAAAGGGTTGCATGAAATATCAACACATAGATCTTCCATGCAAAGCTTCAATTTTGGTAGAAAATCAACACTGTAGCACGTAAGAAAATGACTTTAAGTTTTGTGTTCGGTGTGATCAAAACTAAGATATAGTTGTTTCTGTACTCTTTTGTTTTGTTTTTAAATTAGAATTGAGATTTTATTTGGGTGATTGACGTAACAGAAGTTTGTATCAAACATCAATATCAAAATAGATTAGGTAAGCAAAACATCAATTCTGACAAGATGGTAACATCCAAAAGCAACCATCCAAGTTTTATTCGGTTCAGAATCAGCAAAAAGAAAACAGAGTGGAATCTACGCAAACATGCAGAAAAATACGAAATGGGTACTGCATACATACATACCACGAACTTGATTTTCAGGATCAAGTAGTTCATCAAGAACAGGGGTATATCCCCTGTGCTTTTCATTCCTGAGAATCTTCATCTTTTCCTGGTGAGGAAGAGAGAAAAACTTCTTGCTCTGTGCAAAAACCTCGTCCATGAACTCCTGGCTTATTCCATGGTTGACAACGTAGAAAAAACCCGAATCCAAACACGCCTGAAACAAAACATCATAAGATCACAAGAGATGAAAACAGAGAGATGAAACAGAGGAAAGAAAAAAAAAAGCAAACCTGTTTGAGTAAATGAACGGATTGGTTGATGTCAGAGTTGGATAGGTCGATGCAGTTGAGGGCAGAGAATTGTGTGCTCTGTTTTCCCATGTTTGAAGAGCAAAGAAGACAACCTCAAATTCCTATGAAACCACTTGCACTTTCCAATGACCACCAAACAAAACTCAACATTGCCTTTGCTTTATATAAGCAAATTGTAGCAGCCATGCTTTTTTTAAAATATATATATATATATATATATATATATATATATAAATAAATAAATTTTCTGCTATATTTATTTTGTTTGTCTGGTATCAGAAATTTCTTGGTTCTTCCTTTTTTTTTTCTTTTTCTTCTTAAATTGGTATTTTATCCTTATCTGGATGATAAACTTTTGGGTGAGTAAAGCATGTATTATCTAATCACTATTTCAAGTTATTGTTTTAATAATTTTTAGTTTATGTTTTAAGAACACTTTTTAAAGAGTTAGAAGAGATTATTTTTAGTAAAATATTATTTTTTTACTATTTTTTTAATATACTTTATAATTTTTTTATTCTTAAATAAACACTGGTTGACAAGATTCTTGCTTTAGTTGAACTAGTAATTTTGAATTTGGGTTTTAAGTGTATAATTATGTTAAATATTTGGATAAAATTTATTTTAAATAGTGTTTCTTAGATTTTAGGATTTTTGTAGATTGAGATCTAGAATGAGATTTTTTTATAAAGATAGGGTTTAGTCAAATATAGTTGAGTAACCGAAATTTTTTATGGTTTTTTTTATGAAAATTAGGTTTTTCTATTCAAATTGTAAATATCATTTTCCTATCTTGATTATTCAGCATTGATGAAGAATAAAGATTGGAATTTGAGTTATTATGTCTAGATTAATTTAAATAATAAGTACAATTAATAAATAAAAATTAAATATAAAACTTGTAAAAATGATTGTATTTTCCATAAATGTGAATTTTTAATTGTATTACCTAATTATTATTATTTTAAGTTGACTTATGTATCAATTAGAATATTTATTTTGTATTTTAGTGATTACAAAATACAAAATTTGCATAGCACCATTCCAAAACACATCACTAGATTGAGTGTGAGTTCATATATTGAAAAAGTCACACTCAAGGTAGTTTTATAATTAAGAAATGAGATAAACGTGTATTCTTTTAAATCTATTTTATGATTAATTGAAATCGTTTAAAATCGTTCTTTTAGTTTCACTTTTTTATTTAATAAGTTTCTATCTACATTTCCTAATTTTTAGGATGTTTTAATTAATAATAAAGTTTATTATAAAGATGTTTAAAAAAAAGTGTATATTATCTAAAATTTATTACTTTGTTTCGTAATGGGTTTAAAATTAATAACTCATATTGAAATTAATTACTCAAATTAAAAGTTAAAAATTATCAGTTTAGAAAAACGTTATAATTATTTACTCATGTTAAAAATTTTGTTTGAGTATATACCTTTTTATTTCGTTTGAATATTTTATTCTTTAATTTTATTGTAAAATAACGCTGTTATCATTTTGGTTTTCTGTTTTTAACTAGTTGATTAACTCAATTTTTATTTTTTCAATTTTTTAACTTGTGGGTTAACTTTTTTTTCTAAAAAAAATTAACAGATAAACTGGAAAAGATTAAAAAAATAAATATCGATATGTTAAAAACAAGAACACGATAATAGTAATAATCGCCTCATATTGTTGATACCAATAAATAAATAAGGAAAAAAAATCAAACACTTAATAAAATATTTTAAAAAAAAAATACTTGGTTAAAAATATTTAAAACTTAATTAAGTAAAAAGATAATTATAGAGTCATAACTTTTGGTAGATCTTACATTATACTTAATTAATTTTGTTATGATTTTATACTGAATAAATATAATATAAAGTGTGTACTAAACACTTATTATCAAGATTCTTCTCTTCTTCTTTATAATATTTTTTTTATTAAATATTAGTTTTAAAATTTTGTATGGCATGCATACACCCATAACGAGAGGCTATATGGTTGCCACGTATCAAATCAATCAATGCATGCCACACTTTTTTGGACACTTTTGATACCTTTTTTCACCAATTCCATGGCCACAATTTTTTTTCAAAAAAAAAAATATTTTGAAAACTTTAATTTTTCGTATAAGAATTCACATTTTACTATTTTTTTTAATTATTATAATATAAAATAATTCATGGTTGAATTGTCAATACTATAATTTGTATATCTATAAACCACATTTCTCTTCAATAAGAATAGAAAACTCTTATTTGAATTTTTTTATAATTTAAATAATTTATTATTAATATTTTGTTTGAGGAAAAAATGACAAATAGGTTCGATGCGTATACATAAACAAATAAATATTTAAATCAAAAGGTTATATGATTGGATTCTATTAGTGGTTTCTTGCACTAAAAAAACACAATAATATATTCATATATTTAATTAATGAAATAATAATAAATAAATAACTTAATGTGTGTATCCACCTATCCAAAGAATTTTAGGAAAGAAAAATTTCTACCATTAATTAAACAACAAAAATTATTAAATATTGTGTCAAATGAAATGTAGTATTATAAAAGGTCGAACATGTTTTTTAAATTGTGTGTCAATATCAGACATACGTGATAGTGACACTCTCATGAACAGTCTAATTCAAAAAATATTTGTTGAATTTCTGAAAATTTTATCTTTATTCTAACACAATTTTAAAAATGAGAAATATATTAATTTTCTAAAGACTCAAATTTATTGTATAAATTTTTATTATGATTACAAAAATAAGAAACATCTTTCTTCTAAAAAATTGAAACATACTTGCGCACATAATTTATTATCAATTTATATAATTCATAATTATATAATATATATAGATTTGTGTTTCTGTATTCTAATTTTAAAAATTATGCGTATTTCTAAATTTATATGAGTGCTACAAAGATTATAAGTTTACTTATAAATTATCATTCTATTCTATTGTATTAAAAAAAATAGTAAATTGGGATGGATTATTTCTCATTCTATTAAAATAAAGTATCTTTTAATCCATTTGCATGTGGACTTTAACTACACGCATTGGACTCTTTTATTTAATCAGCATTACCTAACCTAATATTAAATAACCGAACTCATAAACATTATAAGACTGAGTTTTTCATATTGAAAATGTGGTTTTTAAGAAAGGTATTTTTTTTTCTCCATTAAGATTATGTTAGGTATATTGTACTATTTAAAGTTGGACTAATTATCAAGAACCTTTTGTAGGACCATATTTCTCATGTTTTTTTAATTTGTGGTTAAGCATAATATCTTGTGGTGTAACCTTAATTAATTTATTTTATGGAATCATTTTGTTGTAATCTATAATAATTATGTTTATTTCGAATAAAAAAGTTTCATTTTATCATTGTATTTTTTTCTTGGAAGTTAAAAATAGTTGGTTCTCACCATAGACTGAAAATTAATCACATACTAATATTTTTGTTTATAAAACATAGAAAACAACAAAAATTACATGAAAGAGTGTGTAAAATTGTATAGTTTGTTAGTCTGATTTAAATCGGTTACATAGTCTATTTAAAATCAGTTGATTAAGATACAAATTATAAATATCATATAATAATCACACACTAATATTTTTTGTTATAAGATATAAAAAAACAAGAATGTATATGAAATAGCATTTAAAATTGTATCATTAGTTAGTCTCATCTAAATCAGTTGTAGAGTCTACTTAAAATCAGTTACAAACTATAAATATCAGATAATATTAATTAAGATTTAAAAAATAGCTTATAAATTTTTGAACTAAAACAAAATCTAATTTGTTTAAATTTGTTGTGAAAATGTGACACCCCTTAAACTTAATCATAATATTTTACTTTTTACATTAGGATCCTTGTACTTAAAATTACATGAGCTTCAACATTCTACATTAAGAAATTCCAAAAAAGTTTGTTTTTATTATATTTGACATTGGTATTACACGAGTGGTACATTTCATATTGGATTCGGGTCCGGATCCTTTTACAACAGACAGGCCCATTTGACTATAATATGGGCCTTCAATGTTGTCAATTTTTATGTATATATAACTAAATATAATTGGACAAAAAAAGTTGGCCTCAAACCCAATTCACCTTAGATGGGCCTGAACATTCACCAGCCACTCACAACACTACATCTGTTCTTTTGCAAATTCTTCTTGCACCGTATCAATTTAAACCTGCATCCAATTTTTCAGTGAAATGTTGAAAATATTCCTACAAAATTGTGAAATGAGCTTAAATTAAAGGAGGATGTGGGTAAAAAAATACTTTTGAAACTCCTTTTTTGGAATATATTTCCGGATTTGAATTTCTGGAACACATTTCTGAATTCCAGAAGTTCCATAATACATTTTCAGATTTTGTGTTTCGGATTTTCTTTTTCAAAATGTATTTTTTGCATTTTGAGTTTACTTTTATAGAATGAGATTTTGATTTTTGAATTATGGATTTTCAAATCCGGAATAGAACATAATTTTGAAAGATGATAGTGTGCATGTTGAAATTGATATGGTTCCTAAAGAATTTGCCCTGTTCTTTTCTTTCTACCACTTATAAAAATCAGTCCACACCTTTGTGTTAGAAAGGTTGATCTTAAATGTAAAATCTTCATTCCAGATTAACCTTTCTACAGAAATGGGACAACCCTTTTAAATTTCAGATTAGATAGTTCTGAATGTGAAACCATCATTCTGAATTAACTTTTCCATAATGAAAGAAGGCATAGAGTGTTTTTCATAGAATACAGAAACAAAAGACCTATAGATATATTGATGAACTCAGATTTGTAGATGAAAATACTATAATTATGTTACCTAAGTTTGGATTTGATGGCTTGCAAGGTTGAAGAAGGCACCTCTCATGTGCCTAAGTTGAGCATAGGTTCCTTGTTCCATGACCTTTCCCTCAGACACATAAGCAATTGAATCAAGCTCTTTGATAGTGTTAAGCCTATGTGCCACAACAATGGTGGTTCTTCCTACCATAGTCCTATCAAGTGCTTCTTGCACAACTTGTTCTGATTGCACATCAAGGGCACTTGTTGCCTCATCTAGAAGTAGTATCTTTGGGTTGCGAATTATGGCCCTTGCAATTGCTATTCTCTGCTTTTGCCCTCCTGATAGCTGCACTCCCCTTTCTCCACATTCAGTTTCATATCCACTTTTCAGTGATCTGCATTATACCAAAATGGAAAGTTCACTTCTTTATACTCTTAATTAGTCTTTCAACTCTACATGCTCAAAATTCAAATTCTACTACATTAACTGTAATTTCAGGCAACCTTGTCTAAATCATATCAGACATGTGGATGTGTTTGAGTATATAGCTTAATTCAACATTTAGAGTTTACTCATGGACTAGGCCCAAAAGCTAGTTAAAATGACTTTAAAAGAGTTTAGCAAATGGTTGTAAGTTATCTCTATAAACCTATTTAAGGTTTTTCAAATGCCCTCTTATTAATTTGTGATCTTTACTTGTAAACATGCTTAAAATAGTAAGTATTCTGGTACTGTCAATATAGTCTCACGTCGCTGTGTCGATGTCTGAGAGATAGCATTGTTAGGGTCAATCACTGCATCCGAGGTATTGCCGCTTTGGAGGTCGGTGCTCCATCACAGTTTTGTCCTTAAAAGGTACCTCGGTGGATTGGAGGAAGAAGAAGTATATAAACTGCCATTTGCCTCGACTCCTGCACGAGGGACTATATTGACGGTACCATGTAGCAACTTTGTCAAATTTTATTGGTTAACAGTGTTTAAGTTGTGAACAAAACCTACAACTACAACCCCAAGCTCTAATACAACAACAGTTCTTTTTAAACACAGCTAGCAAGAAACCAACTACAGTTCTTGATTTCAAAATCCCTTAATGCATGAAAGCTTCTTATCAGAAGAAATGTCATGAATGAGAACATGCCTAGTTTTCGAGTAGATTTTTTAGTTGATTAATTGTTCACAAATGAATATGACAGTTTATGGTTAAAACAAGTGAGCATATAGTATAGATGTAGAGAGAAAACTTACGATATGAACTCATGAGCATTTGCAGCTCTTGCAGCCTCAACTACTTCATTCTCAGTTGCATCTTGCTTCCCAAACAAAATGTTTTCACGTATGCTGCCAGAATATATCACAGGTTCTTGGCTCACTAGTGCAGTGTGCTGCCTGTACCAGTGAATGTCTAATTCCCTTATGTCTACATTATCCACTTTAACTAAACCTCTCTCAACATCATAGAATCTTTGAACTAAGGCAATCACTGTTGATTTTCCACATCCACTCTTTCCAACCAGCCCAACACTTGTTCCTGGCTTCACCTCCAAGCAAAACTTTCGCAAAATTGGTGTCCCTGCCCTGCTTGGATAAGAAAAATCAACATTCTTCAACTCTATCTTTCCACTCATCTTTTCCAACTTAATGCCACTAGTGTTATCCCCAGCCTAAAAAAAACACCACTTCATTAGTAAAAGTTATGACATATGCAAGTGTGAAGATAAGATTACTCAAAAATAAAAATGTAGTATCATTAGTTTGCCTCATTTTTTATGAGTAAATGATTGTTGGAAATGAGTTCAGTTTTCATACACTGACATAAATATCTTTGAGCAATCAACTAACTTATGATGTTGTGTGATGCATGAATAACATGTATAGGGCTAACATACCTTGGGAATTAGTGATTTTCTGTCAAGAATTTCAAACACAGATGCCACTGCTGTTGAACTCTTGGCAAGGTCAGAAGTCATGCTTCCAGCATCAGCTATGACCTTGCCAGTGCTCACCAACACAAAAAATGTTTTGAAGACATCCCCAGCTGATATTTCTCTCTTTTCCACCAAAGTACCACCATACCAGAAATCCAAAGCCCATGACATGAACGTTAGGCACTGAGCAGAACCCATTCCTATGCCAGCTAGCCAAGACTTCTTCCTTGCCTCCTTCCTTGGCTCTTCTTGTGCCTCATCAAATAACCGTAGAACTTTTGTAATGCTCCCAAAAGAAGTCACAATTCTGTGATTGTAAACTGCCTCCACTGCAATTTGTGTACTTTGATTCTGTGCCTTAACAAATTTTGTGGAGAGTGTGGAGAGCAACACTTTTCTTGTATAAAAGCAAAGAATTGTGAGTGGCTGCACTGCTATCATAACAAGAGCTAGCTTCCAAGCCACGGCAAGCCCTATGATCATTGCAACGGTGACAGCAGAAGTGGTTTGAACTAGTAAAGAGAGTCTATCTGCCACAAGGGACTTCACCATGGAAGCCTCATTGCTCAACCTTGAGCATAATGCTCCACTGGAGTTTTGTTCCTCATCAAACCAAGCAGTTTCAAAGGTTAAGATGTTCTCCAGCATGCGCAGTCTTATTCTTTTGGTTAACTTGGCTCCCATAAAAGCAAAATTGTAGTGTTGCAAGAGATTGAGAGTGATAGAGGCAAGGGAAAGGGAACAGAAAATCAAAGAATAAGTCCTGATTCTATGCATCATTTCTAGATGGCTTTTGGCAAAAAAGGCAGAAATCATACCCCCTATGGTTAAAGCATATAGGGGTTGAACTGAGCCAAAGGCTATGGCTGAGAGGGTTCCAATTAGACCTTGTTTCCATTCAGGAGCATTCAGAGAAAGAAGTCTTGTGAAAGATGGTGGAGGGTGAGAAACTGGAGATGGGGTGGCTTCATCAGGCAATGGTGACTTTGGAAATATGGCAGGACTTGACCTTGCTGAGCTTGGTCTACCTGCACTGCTTCTTGCTGCTGAAACAGCACCTAGTTCTGAATTTTGATCTTGGTCATCCATGCTCAATTGTGTCTGTAACTTAGCCAGGTTTGCATAGTGGCCATTTGGTCTGTTGATGAGTTCCTTGTGTGTGCCAGTTTCAATGATGCGGCCACCACTAACAACTGCTATGAGGTCTGCATTTCGAATAGTTGATAGTTTGTGTGCAACAACCTGATAAAGTTCAGTTGGTGTTATACAAAGGAGGTGCAAATAAACTTAGTCCAATATTGATCACTATTTCATTGTGATAATGATACTAACAAATATTTTTGTTCATTTATTTGTTTGATGATTGCACTTACCAATGTAGTTCTCCCCATGGAGGCCTGATCGAGGGCATTCTGAACTAGAGATTCTGATTCTGAGTCAAGAGCACTAGTTGCTTCATCAAGTAGGAGAATAACAGGATTCTTTATGATGGCTCTTGCAATGGCTATTCTCTGCTTTTGTCCTCCTGAAAGAAGTGCCCCTCTTTCTCCAATCTACTTTACAATTTATCAGGTTAGTACTAGTTGCATTTTTCTAATGATATATAGAATCAAACTTTTATATGTAGCTTAAGCATCTATGGTGGTGCTAAAGTTATAAACTAGAGCTTCTATCCTTCATAGCAAGCTTCTAATAATCACAATATTTATTCTCCTCCAAACACACATGCATATTAGTTCTGACAAATAAAGAGATAACCCTTTTTTGTAAATATAGGAGAAGAAAATAAAAAATAAATTAACATCGTCCAGTTCAATTTTCAAGCATGTTCATACAAATTAATTTTAACTTAGAGATTAAGTGTTTACTGATAAATTCAACCAAACAGAAAATTGTATTGGAAATTTGAGTGTGTGAAATAGATTGATTTTAATTGATTGAGAAGCTGAATGTTTACTTTCTTCTTTTCCCTTTTTGTATGTACTTACTTAATAAAGTTTGTGTTAGAAATCTCACATCGACTAAATATTATGGCATTTCCTTAAGTGGATGCAAACCTCGTTTCATAAACCGATTTTATGGAGTTGACTTAGGTTTAAACTACTTAGTTTGTTCTAACAAAGTTCATTGAAAGAGGTCATAAGTGTTATTTGAATCAATTGACTCACCTTAGTTTCATAACCTTTAGGAAGTTGCCTTATGAAGTTGTGAGCATTGGCTGCTGAGGCTGCTGCAACTATTTCATCCATGGTAGCATCTGTCTTCCCAAACATAATATTCTCCTTTATGGAAGTTCCAAACAATGCATGTTCTTGACTCACAAGCCCCATTTTCCCTCTAATCCATTTCAACTGAAGGCTTTTTATGTCTACACCATCAACCCTCACAACACCTTCATCTGCATCATAAAATCTCTGCATCAATGCTATTGCTGTGGACTTGCCACTTCCACTTGCACCAACTAGAGCAACAGTTTTCCCTGCTTCCACTTGCAGATTGAAATTACTAAGCACAACCATATCAGGACGAGAAGGGTATGTGAATTTCACTTGCTCAAACTCTAGCTTCCCACTGATGCAATCTAACACAAGCCCTTTTGTGTCTTCTCCATCAATCAATGGTATTCGATCAATCATGTCAAATATTCTTGAAGCAGCAACAGATGCTTCTGTGAAGTACTTCAAATCAGGAAGCACCACTCCAAGAGATCTACATGTTTACATGCATTCCAAGAATTAGCAAAGAAGACCACTATGAAAAATAGATCTTTAAAGAACTATATGAAAAGATTTTCTTGGTTGTATATGATTGAAAATTGTTAAGGTAGAACCAATAAATTGAAGTTTACACTCTTCTAAAAAGTGAGAATGATGGTGGTAATATCTTTAATTATTTAATTTTTTTATATAAAACTTTCATGTTCAGCATCACTATATAGAAATAGGTGTGACACGAGGACTTCTTAGGAGATCACCCATTCTAGTACTACTTAATCTTTAACCTTTAATAAGGACTTTTTAGGAGTTCACCCATCTTAGTACTATTTTATTCTTAATTATTTAATTGATTTTGAATAGTTTTTTTTTTATTGAAAGAAATTCAAACACTCTTACTACCACATTTTGTTTATTTATCTTCTCAAGAGATCCATATGTTGGGGAGAACAAAAAAATACCAATAAAAAAATTCAAAATTGATGGTCTTAATCAAAATTTAAAAATGTTAGAAGCAAGGAAAGATTTACTAGAACTTTATTAAAATTTAACAGCTTACTAAGTAACTAATATTACAAACACTTTATTCAATAAATATACTTCCTACTATAGTGATCTTGTCTGATTTTTTTTCCTTGTTTATTAATTAGAAGCTGCTAAGCTTTAATAATATCAAATATTTTGCTAATATATGTGACACTTTATATCATTCTTTTTCATTTCACTACAAGAAAATAATTGAGTAGAAACCAAAAATAATTAATTAGTATATTAATTAAATTAGAGATCATTCTAGACATTAAAAAAAATATTTTTAAATTAATTTTATTATTAATAAATAATTTTTAAATTAGTATCTAATTAGCTATAAGAGTTTTGGTACCAAATTTAGAAGGCATTGATGAAACATGAGAGAGATAATTAATTGAACAAATGTATAAATTAATCAAACACTTTTCCTTATCTATTACAGACAAGATTCTTTCATAGCAGAAGAAAATATTGTAACAGTTGAACTGCAATTCAATTATTAGTAATATCTTTGAAATCTAGTAAAAATCACTTTGGTATATGGAGTTCACAATATGGAAGGATAAACATATAAATTCTTTCAACAGTGACTTAATAATACTGTTACTAAAACTGGTCCCATGCTTTCTATGTATACAGGTCTTGCTTTTTGGTCTAATGCTTTAAGAGGTCACTCTCAAATTAAATATCATAGTAAAATATTTGGTGCATTATTAGTAAAGATAAAGACACCAACACTTTTTCTGAACATGTTTGATTCCAATCTTATCATACAAAAAGGTTAGTTATATAGAATTAAACTAATAATATTGTTTTTCATTCCCTTCTCCTAAAGAAAACTATGATAATAATGTTTGGCCATGACAAGTTGGCTACTATAGATCATGTAAGATTTATAAATGTATTCTTCACTTTAGATTAATTGAACTTTCTGGCCTATCCCAATTTTTAATTGATTCTCAAGATCCATCGATCTGCTACTTTAATATACTTTGCATCAGCCACAAAAAATGTAATGAAATTTCATGCATGATTCAAACATATGATTGGAGATGAATAAACCTTGAATTTAGTTACTGGTTGTGTACTCATCATGGGTTAAACCTTTTATGCTGATCTTAGTGGATTCATGTATCAGATTTTTTATGCTAATCTTTGTCATGTCTTTTGTTAAGATTAAGCTTTTATTCACATAAAAAAGTTCATTTACTTACTAAAAAATACCTTGAATCTAGTATCAAAAATAAGAATCTATCAAAAAGTTTATAGAGTGCAGAAATCATCCAAACAAGTATTACCTTGTACAGTAGCATGGATTAAGCTACAGGACTTGTTGAATTAGATTGGAAACTAAAATTGGGTTGATGTTATTGTCCTGGTAACATTTCAAACATTTTAAAATTTTGGATGCAGCTAATTCAATTAATCTTATTATGGGTAATGTTTGAATCGCATTAGTTAGCGAGATTTCGAAACACAAGAATAATTGTTTATTTGAAGGTGGAGTGATTGATCATACTAAATTTTTCTCCAGGAGAAGGTTTGGTGTCGGATCTCTTCAAAAATATCGTCAGTGTGTTTCTCGTTCTCTGACTGGTGTCTAGAACCCTTGATATGTATTCATTGAATTTAATATCACTATAAGGATTAATCCTAGACCTTTCTATTTTGTCTTTAGTTGGTAATGTTGGAGTAGATAGTAGGAGACTTCATTTTGGTTATTAATGTGTACGTGGAAATGTACTATTTCACCTCTCTTACTCTGTATCAGGGTTGAAGTGAGTCTGTTTAATTTAATTGTTTCTCGGTGATAAAAAAATAAGATTGGAAACTAAAGTTAAATGGAAAAGGAAAAGAGAGATACATAAGTTACTTACAGTCCACACATTATGAAGGAAATGCCTGATGCATAGATCCTTCCACCACTTTCACCTTTGTACATAACCAAACGGCTTCCATACCAAGCAATGAAAGCCCATATTGCAAAAGAGAGACCTGTGCTTCCTACTGCAAGACCCTTTGCTATGCCTTGCTTGATTCCAAGACTTGAAGTTCTGCACAATATGTCTGAATATCTCCCACTGATTCTCTTCTCTGCAGTGAATGAATACACTGTTTTGATGGAGCTAAGTGCCTGTTCCACAATGCTGTTTGCTTTGCCATATTCTTCCACAGAGGACTTTGACAGATAGATGAGATACTTTCCATAAATCATGCCAGGGATAATCAGCAAAACCAGCGTTGGAAATGCTACTAAGGCCAACCTCCATGAGAAGTATGTGGCAAATGCAACCCCAGATATGAATGATGATGAGTGCATCAAAAATAGTGGCACCTGAGACACCAAAAACCAAAGGAGATATTTGATGAAAAGATCATAATATTTACAACATATATGTTGATTGTTAAGTCACATTTTCTTTATAAACAATAAAAAAATATAATAAATGTGTTCCATTCAGAGATGTTGAATCCTCCTATAAAGTAAAAGAGACATAAACCTTAAGAAAATATCAAGAGTCTATCATATCACAATTAGTTAAAAAACGGCTTAAAATTTAAAGACGAATCCGATCATCCTATCAACAACTACTAAGTGGCATACTACTAAGTGGCATAGAGTGCATAAAATTGCAAAGATTTTCTTGGTACATAGCAATTGATGTTGCCTGAGAAAGGTGTTTAAATGGTGTAAATTACAAAGGTGAAAGGGAAGTTTAAAGGAAAAATTAGGAGAAGAAAAAGACCTTTTCACTTAGAACTTCTTGGATGAGAGAAGTATCTTTTGATATGCTATTAATGATTTCAGAAGTGGTGGCTTCTTGGGAATCAAAAAACCCTACTTCTTGTCTTAGTACAGCTTCCAAGTACTTGTAACGAATTCTCAGAACCTGCCTCTCACTTGTTTTGCTCCAGCAATACCCTTCTGCAATTAAGCATCAATTATTGATTGATAAATTCTCTCAAGTATTGCTTTTTCAGAACTATATTCATCCATAAATGGTTTGCTTCTTTTTCTAGATCAAATCTTTGAGAAAATTCTACTTGATATATATATATATAAATGTTTAGTGGGTTGGTGTAGTTCCAACTTCTGAAAGTCTACTTTTTAGGGTTTCATAAATAATGACCAAACATGTCTGCCAAATTAAACATGTGAAAATTTAGGTTGCCTCGAAACTTGGTGCACTGTTGAGTAATGCCTAGTAAATTGGTTATTAGAGTGTCCTCAAAAAGTAAAGCAAGTATGTGAAAGAAGGTTTGAATTTGGATTACCCATGAAGGCTACAACCATCACTGCTAATCCCAAGTAGACAAAATATAAGCTGCACTGTAAATGACAATCAAAAACAAAATGAAAAAGAGAAGAATATTAGTGTGTAAAAAAATGAGTTTAAGCTTAACACAACCTTATAAAACCGATTTATAGATGATCCAACAAACAATTGTTATAATAGACTCAAAATGACTTATACTTTAATAAGAAGTGAACTTTAAGTCTAACTCAATCTCATAAAACCCGTTTATAAGATAAGGTTTGCATCTACTTATATACTATGAAATATTCTAAACTTTAGTTAATGTCGGATCTCCAACATGGAACAAGAGTTTAATGGATGAGTCAACGTTAACTTACCTTTTCAACCTCAGCCATGTAAGTATTGGTACTTTGTTGGTTCTTACTGTAACCTAAGCTGTTCATGATACGGCTTGCAAACAGCAGCAAAATATTTGTGGACATGCCATCTCCAATTGCTCCCAAAGCACCCATTAGCATGAGCACAACATCAATCCAATCAGCATATCTCAAAATGCTGGTAATGGAAGCTCTCTCTTTTCTTCTCATCTCTACCTTTTGTGTCTCACTCTCTTGGAGAACCCTTTGATCCCTTCATCTGTGTGAAAACCTTGTCAGGTTCTCAAATATGAGAAAACAGAAAAGAGAGTGAGTGAGAAGGAGAGAGAGGTGAAATTGTGTTGTGGGGGTCACAATGAGATGGTTTTGGTTTCAAAAGGCTACTTATATAAGTGTGAGGAGTGAAGTGTGAACACAAACAACTCCATGTGCATCTCTCTGTCAAGACCTGAAAGAGTGAGAGGCATATTCCATTGGAAGCACACAATGAAGATCATGATCATAGGCTTTTTGTGTGTAGTTGTGGGGTTGTTAAAGATGATTATGTGCTTCTCGATTCATTTGTTTGTTTGTTTTTGAATTCTTTAATCATTAAAATCCAATGAGGTATGAGATTGTCACAATTGTTTTGTCAAGTTTTGGAGAAAGATGAAATGACATACCAACATTTGTGCTCACTTTGCCCATTGTCTGTTCATTGCAATTTGCCACCTTTTTGTATTTTATAAATGGTCACTTCAGCTTCTAAAGTCCCTTCCCGTGAATACAGCTTAATATTTAATACATTACTGGCCTTTTGTACTAATATAATCTATCAAATGCCATATTAATTTGTTAATGAATCATCATTATTTAATACTAAGTTACACCTATATAATATATATATATATATATATATATATATATATATATATATATATAAAAGTTTAACTATAATATAATTATGTGATATCGATTAGAGATAAGATTAATTCATAGTATATAAATTAGTGCAAATACATTAATTTTTCGTTTTGTGAGAATGAATTAGACTTAAACTCATTTCATAAATTTTAACAAGATTTGATGGGTTTATTGTCACTACAAGAAAATCATGAAATATAAACCAATTTTTAGAGACCAAAATTTGCAATAATAACTAAATCAGATATCATTTTAAAAACTAAAAAAAAATGGTTTCTAAATTAGTTTCTGTTAAATAGTTTCTAAATTGGTATCTAATTAGAAACCAATGTTTTTGTTACCAAATTTAGAAACTAAATAATTGGTAGTTAAAACCTTGGTTGTTAATTTAGAAACTATTTAACAATAATAGAAACCAATTTTTTTTTAAGTTTCTAAAATGGTCTCTAATTTAATTATTATTGCAACTAATTATTTTGGTCTCTAAATATTGATTTTTATTTCATGATTTTCTTGTAGTGTGTATCAAATCATCCATGAATATCTAATCTCAAATACTAAATTACATGCATCAACATGAGAGTGTGTTGAATATACAATTTCAATTAAAAAAAATTAATTTACAGTATATAAGTATATATATAAATATGTATAGTTCACACTTTACAAGTTATTTTTTGACAATGAATTAAACTTAAATTTTTATTTTTATTTTAATATTAGAAATCTCATGTTAATTAATGATAAAATTTAAATTAAAGCTAAACCCTTCCTCCCTAAGTATATAATAGATGAGATGTTTTCATTAATATATATATCTATAGATTATGCATATCTACTTTTATTAATTATATAATAAAATTGACAGTTAATATAGTACATCAATGATGACAAACAAAACTATGACAATTTTTGTGAGGTATTGTTAAAGGAAAAAAAAAGGTTTCAGACAGAATCAACAAATAACTACACGTGCTACAATGAAGAAGGTGGTGATATATACGACAACCTTGTCAGAGTACATCTCACAGTTTGTCGAAACTTAGAAAATGAAAAGATGAAACAAAAAATGGCCATCAACATTGTTAATTGTGTGTTGCATATTTAAGAAGAGAAACTGATAAGTGCATTCTGTTGCTCAGAAGCATATTTTTTATTTTTTCAATAAATAAAATAAAATATGATATGATATTTTAAAGATGTCTAAATTTTTATAAAAAAAAATTATATCAATTTTTTTAACATTTAATCAGTTAAAAATCAAACCCACATTACAACAGTCATATTCACATAACAAATAAATAACAACTAATCAGTTAGAGATCAAACTGACATTACAACACATCAGTCATATTCACATAAATACAAAATAACTAATCAGTTAAAAATCAAACCAACATTACAACCATTTTAGAAACTAAAAAAATTAGTTTATATTATTGTTAAATGGTTTCGTATCTAATTAGAAAACAAGGTTTTAACTACCAATTATATAGTTTCTAAATTTGGTAGTAAAAACTTTGGTTGTTAATTAAATACCAATTTAGAAACCATTCAACAATAATAAAAACTAATTTAGAAACTAAAAATTATTTAGTCTCTAAAATAGTTTCTAATTTGGTAACTATACCAACTAATTATTTTTTATCATTAAAAATTAATTTTTATTTCATAATTTTCTTGTAGTGAACATTTCAAACCCTAAACTAAGAACACAACAAATTGGGAAGCATGGAAGAAGATATGTTTACACAGCATATTCCACTTTTCCTGCATTAGTGAGCCTAACTTCTAACACACCAAATTCCATGATAATTAATCATATAGTTGTGTAGCTGTGTGTTTTGGACCTCTCTTTTTCTCCCACTAACTAAAACACACCTCAATCATAATATCTTCTATCATCCTCATTATAAATTCTTAAAGTGTAACATCTACTTTTTGCTTTTATAACTTAACCCTACATTCTCTCTGGACTTGTCTCTCTATATTTGGAATTCTAACAATAATTTCTAAGTATATACATATACATATATGGCACATGTTCAACATTTGTTGTATTGAATATACATTTCCAAATATATAGTATGAAATAAATTCCAAAATAAAATTCTTTCAATATTTCTTCATCTTTAATTCAATGTGTAGTACCAACATGTTTGCTCTTGATAAAGAATCAATTCACTTTCTTTATTCTTGTCTAAGCATATATATTAAAATCAATTTTCTTTCTTACAAAAGCTCAAATGAAATGAAGGTCTACAATATTTAATAGGGTCTAAGGAAAAACAATCATTTGCCCTAGCTTCTAAAATCTATTTCAATTAACTTTTCTAAGACTTATTCTCACAATTCCTTCCAAAAATTAATAAGCTACTTATTTTTAAAGAGTGAAATTTTAATACAATATCACATTCTTTGGTGATGTTGAAATTGGAGTTTCACCTTGGAATAACATGTTTGTATAGAAATATAATTAATAAATTTGTTTTAATATAATTGAATAACAACATCTATATTTTTATATCTAAGTCTTTTCTTTTTTAAGAAAAAACTTTGAATATAAGAGTATTAATTTGGTGAAACTTTTCCTTTTGAAAGGAAAACTAAAAAGAAGTCAAATCGGATAGTGCCTAAAAATAAAAAGGTTATCTAATGCACAAATTGCATACGATTTTGAAAAGAAACCAAACAAAGGGAAAAGAAAGATTTCACATAAAAGTGTCATCACACCCTTTTATTGTGTCATTCCTAGTAGTATCATAATGTCAAATTTCCTTTTTTAGTTTACCATAATTTAACACTATAAAAAAATTAATTATTCTAACTTAGTAAATATAATAACTAATTACTTTTAGTCTTTTAAATTAAATTTTATTTGATGATTTTATTCTAGTGTGCCATATTAACATTAACACCAGTTACATTTATAAGATTATATTTCAATAAATGATTGAATAGGTTAATACATTAATTATGTTTTTGCCATAAAAGCTCCCAAATTGTAGTGTCAATTGTGAATGATCCGGTATTTTCGCCTTAAATATAGCCAAATAGTATAATCAAAAGTTGTGCAAACTTTTTAATTATGAAAAAAAATTGCCTAAAAAATCTAGAAGTTTCGTTCCCTCACTTCTACTCTATCGCCATTGCTACATAGATTGGTCCACCACACGAACCACTTAAATTTATTTGCTTTCTTTATTTCTTTAAGTTTAAAGTCCAATGTGAAAGTTGGTTTGTTTTTGAGAAAAAATTAATAATATGTTATGATATAGAGATGGTATGGTTGATCGTGATCGGGTTAGGATCAGTTCATTTAAAATTTTACTATTTACTAAGTTCAGACCCATCAAACATGATTCGGTCTAAATGAGGACATATCCAATAATTCTAAAGAAATCGGTTGTGACAATAGTGAATACATTAATATTTGAATAAATTTTTTGAATTCAAAGTATTCTAGAAAATCTTTATTAACCAAAAATTTAAATAACATTCTACTTCATTTTTAAAAAAAACACAAATTTCTTGAAAAAATTAAAATCATGAAGTCTAAAGTATTATTAAAACATAAAGATTTTTTCTTACGTACCTTTAACTTGCTTAAATCAAGTTTAAACTCTCAATTTCACTATTCTCAAAAAAAAGCTAAACATGTATACAAAAGACTCTTATAAATGATTTAAAAATATTTTTATGATCATGGATTAATATAGATGCATCTTTGCTCTAGATGAACCACATACAATATCCATAGTTCATATGCATGTAAGACTTTCCAAAATCAATTCAAAAATAGACATATAACAACTTACTCTAAAACAGATTTTGATTCAACAAAATTGATATATTCTCCACCAAGATCCCTAAGATAAATTTTGATCAATGAAAGAATTAATATTTCTTTCGTAAATCTAGAAAAAATATTAAAAAAAGATATTATAAAAATATGATGATTTTTTTTAGATAAAATTTAAATAATTAATTTTTATATTTATAAATTGTATACTTAAATTATAAAATATTCATATAATTTATTTTAGTTACATCATTCTACTCTAAATAATTAACTAAGTCTTTACAAAAAAATTATATATTTAAATAATGGACAAAAACTTGGCTAAATTGAACAAGGCACAATTGAATTATGAGAATGTAAGATTGGTTAAAATAATAATCCAATGTGTTTTAAGATTCTGAATAGGTGGTAGTTAATGCTCATGCTCATCATTGCTAGCTACTAACTAAATGATAATGTTTCAATATTTAAATGTTACATGATTAAATTATGAAACATATGCTTAAAATCATATTCAGCATTCTTTGTTCTTTCTGATTAGTTAATTAATTAATTAAGTAATCATATGCTTAAAATCATATTAATTTGTTTTGGTGCCTTTAATTGACCATACAATGAATATATGCACCCTCACCCGACATCACAAAATTATGTTCTTTCTCATTAGTTAATTAATTAATTAATTAATTAATAAGTTATATACCTTACAAAATCGTACGTTACTGTTTCCTTTTTAATTCATGCAAAGTTAGTGCCACTGTACCATCACATCACATCACATCATTTAGATTTTAAAAGAAAAGAAAACTTATTGCTCACTCTAAATTTTAATTCTAACTTAGTTATATAAGTAAAAAATTATATCTAATTATATATTTAATGAATTAAATATGTTTGTTTGCATATAATTCAAAAAAAAAAATTATAGAGCTTTCAGATGTTTGTAGTATAAAAATATCTCTTTTGATTGTTAATTTTTTTTAAATTTTTTTATTATTACTAATATTCACGATAATTACTAGATTGATGAAATACAATATCAAATTGAACTAATTTTCTAAACATAATAGTTTATTCTAATCATTTTTACACTATAAATATTTGGTTAAATTTAGAAGTCAAAATTGATCTCCAAATAAAATAAATTAGTGTCGAATTAATTATTGAACATTATGATTTAATATTAAAAGGTCCCAAAAAATTTAACGATTAGATGTGATTATTTCACTTTTTTCTAGACTTTCTTATAATAAATCAAAAAATTGTGTTTATTCAGAATTAAATAAATCACAACCAATTTATATATTTAATAACCAAAATGATTATTTGTCCTAATTCTTTTCAACCTGAATAAAATCATTACAACTGATAAATATATCTTTTTAAATGCTTATCATTATAAGTGATAAAGACCTCTTTATAAGTATTTAATTGTCTAATTTAAAATTGAAATTACTAACTAAATTAAATAATTTTTGTGAACACGCGTTCTAATAACAAATAAGTTAAGATTTTGAAAATTTTGAGAAAGCGTTTTAAAATAAATTTCGAAGAGTCAAAAACTTGAAGTAAAATTTTAGTAAATAAAAATATAATTATATATATACTTTAAAATTAAAAGTTTATCCATCCCTAGTTGTAATAAAATAACTTGCTTATTATAGTTTAAATTATAATAAAATTGGTAAATATTTTAAAAAAGTTTAAATAGAATTTTTTAAAACTAAAATATAATTATATATATATATATATATATATATATATTAAAAGATTTAGATAGAAAAATTGAGAAAGATTGGGAACTTTTATTTGTGCCCTTAAATATCCACTATTGTTATGAGGTGATTTATTATATAGTTTAATCTCTGAGAGTGGAATTGTGATTAGTTTGTGGACCCTATGTATTGAAAGCATGGTGTTATAATAATTGAAAAGCAATGTTTTAATTAAGATGATTTTATATGTAATAAAGTATATTTGGTGATGAGGGAAACAAAGATTATGTTAGAGAATATGAATGTGGTGGAGTGATATTATAATAAATGGTGGAGCAGGTAAACACTAAAAGGGTTCACACCATTCAATTTCTTCATATTACTTTAATGGAAACTTTCCATTTAAGGACACCCAATACAATTATCACTTTTTTTCTTCTTATAAAATTTGATTCATGAAAACATGTGTAAATATTGATAAAGAGTATTTTTAATAGATTTCTATTATTTGATTTATGATAATATGTGTATTCAGATATTATTAATAGAGAGTATTTTCATTGGTATAATAGATTTTTATGTAATATTTTCTTAGAGATCTTTATTAATAGATAAAGATTACACATGCACAGTTTTTGTTAACGTTTTTGTTAATATATAAGTTTTGGTCTAGTTGTCCCATATTTTCTTGTATTTCTTTTCTTTTAATAATATTTTTTTATGTGGTGACAGACGATTGTTGTTAGTTCGGTGAGGTGTCAGCTTAACTAAGATGTCAAGTTTTACCGTAATGGTAATGTGTAACATAGAGTTTTTGTAAAAAAAATTAGGTGTGGTTTGATATAATGTTTCTAACTTGTATTTGTTAAGAATTTTGATAAGTGTACAAAAATATAAAAAATCACTAAATAAAAATTAATTTTAAGTAAAAATAATTAATTATTATATTGACTAAATTAGATATTATTTTAAAGATTAAAAAAATTATTGGTATCTAAAATATTTTTTATTATTAAAAATAGTTTTAAATTAGTATTTAATTATCTATCGATATTTTAGCTATCAACTTTAGGATCTAGTCAAGTAGTTAATTTTTAAACTTGTTAACTAATTAGATGACAATTTAGAAACTACTTTATAAATTTTATTAATAATAGAAACTATTTTAGGTATTAATAATTTTTTTAGTCTTTAAGATAATATTTAATTTGGTTAATATAGTAACTAATTACTTATAGTCTATAAAATTGGTTTTTTATAATAATTTTTATACAATGATACTAAATTTTGTATAATTAATTATAATAATAATAATAATAATAAAATTTGATTTTTTCTCTCTCACTCGTCCTCATGTTTGATTTATTTTCTTTTATAACTTCATAAGTTGTTTATCTCTTACATCTCATTTTTTTCAAATATCTAATGAATATTAATCTTAAATTTAAATATTTTTAATTAAAATTAAATAACATAAAAATAATTAAATATATTAAATTTAAAACTAATGCACGTATTGATATGTAAAATAATAAAATTTATTATAATAATTAAATTTTAACTTAATAAAATAAAACGTGTTTGTGTTTTTCTAGAAATATTGATAACACATTTTTATGCATTATTTGTTAAAAAATTATTAAAATTACAATATTTCCTAATAATTTTTAACAAAACTTAATTAATATATTAAAAATTGTGCTTTATTTAAAGTTTTTGTGTTAGGTATCATTATGCAACTTGACATCTCAGCTAAGCTGACACATCAAGTAACAACAATCATCTGCCATCACATGAAAAAAAAATTATTAAAAAAAAAAAGAAAATTGTGCTTTATTTAAGAATTAACATCCAACTATTTTATTGCGATTATTCAAAAAAATAATGATTATGTTCATCTTAAAGAACATAAAGCATTATTACTTTTGTATATCTTTCTTAATTTTATATCTATATTTGTAATCATCTTCACCAAACTAAACTAGGCATGCATTATTTCTTCATAGTGATAATCATTGGTCCTTTCATTATTATAAAACCAATCATATCATCACAGAGCCATATTAAATTAATAACAGACATCAAGTTACTGCTATACACTGTAGAATGATTTTACTATAATGCTCTCTTGCTGACATTTGGAGCTTTTTCATGTAAAACACTTCACATAGTTTTGTTGTTCTTCTATGGTTTGGTTAAGGATGACCAATTCATAGAACAGTACTTGTGTTGTGTCTTTTATCAGAACAACAAAACTCATATAAAAACTAAAAAGATCACTGATATATGAAGTTTTGTTATGGCTTTCACTTCACCTGTGTGAAACACAAAGCACCATGATTAGATTTTATAATAAAGCATTTCTTTTCTTGGCAGAATTTGTGAGTGCTCCAGCAGCATTTGCAGAAGAGGCTGGATTTATGGCTTTCCGAATCTTAGAGACATTCCAAGCAGTGTTAACAGCATGTCCTGCACTTGCAAACACATGCTCAGTAGCCTCTCCAGCTTCTTCCCCAAACCTGTTGCCAAAACAATTCATAAGGTTACATTTTTGTATTTGTTGGAGATCACACGTCAACTAGAAAAAGGTATATTATATAGAATATAACTGGGTGCAAATCTTACTACAAAAACCGATTTTATAAGATTTAGTTAGGTTTAAAGTTCACTTCTTAATATGTTATCAGAGTCATTTAAAGTCTATTATAACGAGTGTTTGTTGAGCTTATCAAGTCATTTGATATGATGAGAGTATGTTTGTAATCACACATCAACATTACACTGTATATAAGATTGAGTTAGTCTAAAAGTCTATTTATTAATAGCATCCACAACATAGGTGTTAAACATAGGGTGTGTTTGTTTTTACCATTTAAGTTGTTCAAAACTAAAAGCTTAAAATTGTAATTTCTCCTACAAATGTGCTTTAGAACTTGTGCATATCCAATTATGCAGATAGTTTTGAACACTGTTTATTTTCGATGCACACTTTTTCTGTTGATTGAAATGTATGCAGATGATCTAATAGTTTGAGAATGAGACTCACTATTGTCACAAAGTTTAGTGCTAAAAAAATTATGTTAAAGGAAATGCATCGCACTGTTTTATGTTGAATACTATTTTGTTTATATAGTATAAAATTTTATGATTTTTTGCAGTCATTTCTATGGATTTGGCTGATATAGATTGATGCAAGTTTTGCTAAATCTGTTGACAAATGTAGAAATATAATGTCAAGAATTTTTAAATTTCTGAAAATGTAATCATGATTACAATTTAAAACCTTCAATTGATGTGGCAAAATGTTATAATTATAATGTTACATCAGCAAAAAAGTTCAACTAATAATAACAATATTACCTGTTAGAAACCATTCTGGTTGCAGCCTTGGAGGTGGCAGAAAAGGTTTGTTTTTCAGCAGCTTCAGCTGCTTCAAAAACTCTATCTGTGTCATTAAACACAGAAATCAGAAGAATGAGATTAGCTTATGGTGCTTATTTAGGTATCCAAGATAACAACAATAAGATTGGTATATGAGTTTTTGAAGACTAATTGTAATTTTACATTTAAATTCAATGGTGACATAAGAAAAATGTGTTGGACCATATTAGCCATACTTATATGATTTTTGAGTAGTTGATAATGTAAAACTTTTTCTTAAAATGTTAGAAAAATTGATGAGAAGTTTTACTTACTGACTGCATCAAGGGAAGCCAAAAGCACCTCTCCAGGGAGCATCTTTAGGAATGCTTGTCCTGGTTGGGATTTAAGCACAGGAGTCATCACTGATCCACTCATTATTCCAACACCATCAAGCAAAGATTTTGTTAACTTTTCTGTCATATTTGTCAGTTTTCTCACCCTAGATTGCAATCATCAAAAACAATCCAATGAATACTATAATCCTTAAAAATGCACTCATGACATAGTATAACTCAATCACATCACATGTTTCAATACCGTTTGAGGTTTTCATTCATTCCACTGTTCTTTGTGGCATCATTCCTGCTGTTCGTGCTTTGTCTGACCAAGTTACCATTGTTCTTTTCTGCAGCACTATTTAGGATTGCTTCCCCTTCCTTTTGGACCTGATTTTCGTAACAAGTTTTTGATGAAAAGCATAATGGTTTATTTGGTTCTTTTCAAATGAAGGGGAAAACTAAAAAGAACAAAGCATACCTCAAATTTTATTATGGTAGATTATAAAATAAGATATGATATATATAAAATAATTTGTACCACATCATTTGATGTGTTTTTGTAAACATTTCTCTTATAAAACCAAGGTTTTTTCTTGTAAGAGGAACAAACTGTTCTGTAACACAAACCTCTTAAACCACAAAGTTTCTTTTTTTAGTAAATCTCACTCAATTTTCCCAACATCAAGATTTCATAGAGTAAGAACTAAGAAGTGTCAATTTTGCAAATATTATTCAAACCAACACTTGTGTTATTTTTTCATTGAATGAAAAGATTTATTGATATATGTTATTATATTAAGAAGTGAACTTTAATTCTTACTCAACCTCATAAAGCCAACTTATTAGGTGAGGATTGTACCCACTTATATACTATGAAATATTCTAATCTCTAGTCGATGTGGGATTCTCAACACATCTCTCATGGCGAGAGTGATAGCTCGTGTGTGGGACAACATATTATGAATGATCCGATAACGGTCGGTGACTTGATAAGCCCAACAAACACTCAATAGGATAGGCTAAAAAATGACTCTCAATAGGATAAGCTAAAAAATGACTCTGATAATGTATTATTGTTTCATTGTGGTTGAAATTGATTTTGATAAGTTGAAAGAAAGCAAAACAGAAAAAGAAAAACCAGTAAAAGTGCTGGTGTTATTCAACAGATAAACCAAAGCATACCTGGTTGGTGTAAGCATTGCTGCACATGAAGATACCCTTAACAATCTGACCAGTTCCTCCTGCAATGGCCCTTGCAAGAAAGTGGTTGTAATCCTCAACCCTTGGGGCAAAATCCTCCCAATCAAGGTCACTCTTCTTGCTCCTTTCCAACCCAGAAAAGCAACAATGCTCCTTCAGAAAAGAATCCACCATCCCCATGTTCCCATAACACTCTTTTGGAAAGGTCACACCATAGCTCAGAGGCTCACCACCATCTTTCACCGGCAGAGAGAAGAGGTAGTGAAGACCATCCACCTTCACCACTGGCTCATCCTTTGTCAAGGGCCACTGAACACTGCTTCCAACTTTTATGACTGTTGCTAGTGCCACGTTCTGCTCCATCACCCTCATGATTGTGAAGTTCCCTTGAGACAGTTCAAGGGCTTCTCCTTCATCCACCAGATGAACTTTGCATCCTGGGATCTGTAGCACAAGTTCATGTGTGGGAATTTTGGGTTTCTGCAAGTCTTGAAAACTTGCATGGTGTATGGAATCTTCAAATGGTGGCTGCTCCTTGGAGGCTTGGCAACCCATCTCTGTTTTTGCTCTGTTTTTGCTCTGTTTGCCCTGTTTCTTTAGGGTGTTAATGCAGATAGATTTGTCAACAGAAGGTTTCTGCTTTTCCTCTGTTTGCCCTGTTTCTTTGGGGTGTTAATGCAGATAGATTTCTCTACAGAAGGTTTCTGCTTTATGCTTAGAAAATGTCTGCATGCACTTTGGCTAATGAATTGAAAATGAAATTTGCTGAGGAAAAAACACTAGAATTCGTTCCAATATCTATAAAGTTTTATATAACATAGAAACCAAGATAATGATTAGTTCATAAACTAGTTTTCTGTTAATCTTAGCTATCAAGATACATTTTTCAAAACAAAAATCATAAAACAATACTACATATGCAGTGACACAGAATCAGGATAAATATTTGTATTTTTATAAAAACTGTTTTAAATTTATATTAAGATTTTTAGTTAATTGAAGGACAAATCCTTCCTGAGAGGGTAAGAAATATGGAAAGCTGTCTGAAGAAACTAGAGAAAATGTCATTGTTTATTCATTATCTGGAAGATATTTGTTAGTGAGAACCTTTTATGTTGATAGCTTTATTCTGTTCCTTGTGATTGGTGAAAAATGAGGAATATGGTGTGAAGATAATGAAACTTGAGGTGGAAATGGAATATGTAAGAGAGAGAAAAAGGAGAGCTTGTTGAACAATCTAAAATGGCATCAAAACTTGGTATGACACCAAATACCTTACTACAACATGCATTATTCTTTCCTTTATCAATGTTCTGAACTTCTTCTGATGTTCTTATATTCTGTTTTATCAATTCTGAATGCATAGATTATTTGTCATAGATTCCTGTTTAACCAATGAAGTTAAGTTTAATAATTATAATATTTAAAGAAAAAACTTTTTAAAGAAAATTTTTTGTTGGACATAAATATTTTACAATATGATTATACTCATCACCTATGATTATACTCATCACCTTGTTTATCATATAATGATTTTAATGATTATTTAATTGAAGAATTTATTTTTAATAAATAATTCTTTTGAAAATTTAAAATTATAAAAATAATTATTAAATTAACTAATTTTAAGATCTATTTTATTTTATTTTTCTTATATATTTTCCATCTCTAGTCTATTGTTAAAATTTGATGTTTATATCACATTAATTTTATAAAAATTAAACAAAAAGTGGATGTAAATAAATTAATTGTACATTTCTTCTCTGAATTATCAAGCACGATTTTTACCATTTAATTTTTTTTCATTGTATTTTACAATCATATTTTTTATTTTTCACACATTTTTACTATTTTACTAAATATCTAACTAAATGTGATATATAATAAAAAATAACAAAATAAGGACAAAGTGACAACTTTTTTAAAAAAAATCATTATTATTACATAGTAATAATTTGTGAGTCATGATTGTCGATTTTTTATTATAATATAAATTATTTGAATTTTTTTTATTTAATTAATATAACTAAATATAATTTATTCTATAAAAACTAAATTCATCCATTAAATATACACATGAGAAATAATTTTTTAATAATATGATCAAATTTCAAATAATTTATATATAAAAAATATATATTAATTTAAATATTTTTCTTCTAAAATATGTTTTATGAAATATAATAATTACAAAAGAATAATTTTGTAATTACACATGAATGCAAGGGTGAAGGAAAAAAAATGTAGTGGTGCAGGAAGAAATACCCAATAGGAAGAGAGGAATAATGGATCTAAAACCCTAATGTGGCCCAGCCCACTAATTTTGTATGAATGAAACGGACAAGAGAAAGGAAAATGGGAAAATAGTAAGATCGCAGAGGCTGTGTTGGAGCGACACGAGAACGGAGAGAAACTTGCAAGGGAGAATCACTGAACAACGAAACTGTTACCTAGGTTTGTTCTGCACGATCGTAACCTAGAATCAAACAAATCGAGTTTCGTTTTTGCTTTTTTTTTTTCGATTCGCGATTTTACTCGTTTCAGTGAGTTTGCTCGAGTTCACACGAGCCTACTTGAAAACAATTCCATGTGCGATTTAAGGAAATGTTCTTGACAATTCTACTCGTAACATGATCTTAGGAAATGGTCTTTGCAATTTTCAGTGCAATTTGTTGTGTGTCATATCGCAACTCTTCAGCAAGGGTTGATGAATGATGATAATCGTTGTAGTGTTGAAAAGAATATTAATAGTGTGATTTTGTTACTAGAGATCATAGTTTGTAGAGATTAACTGTTCTTTGCTTCTAATCTTGTGTTTCATTGTATATTTGGACCAATGATTTGTGTCAGGTAACATTGTAGTGTTGATGAAAGATGATAATCGTTGTAGTGCTGAAAAGAATATTAATAATGTAATTTTATTACTATAGATCATAGTTTGTAGAGATTATGTATAATTGGACCAATGATTTGTGTCAGGTAACATTGCTGAGTTTGCGCATTACCTTTTTTGAGGCAATGCGTAGCTTGGATTTACCGATTCTCTTCCTATCTGCAATCACCTTACTGTCTGATTCATGATTAAATTGGAACTTGGAGCTTATCCCAATAGTGACATTGTTTTGAGAAACTGATATTTGATCATTGTTATATTAAGTTTGAGAAACTGATGCCAGTAGTTAGAAGCAACGTTTGATTGGCCTTTTATGACCAACTGCTATTTAATGCATGCAGATAGATTGTTAGCCGACTTGTTTGTGCCCAAGCAGGAGGAAGAAGATGCCTCCTTACGATTGTATGTTTCTGTTTAAGCCTCATATCAGGAAAGAAGCTATCATGGATTTAGTTGTAAGGGTGGGAAAACATGTGTCTGGAAGAAATGGGGTTGTCACTGATATTAAGAGTCTTGGAACTGTTCAGTTGGGCTATGGTGTGAGAAAGCTGGATGGCAGATATTATCAGGTGAGGTTGATTGTTTGTGATGCAGTACCGATAGTTTATGCATCTTTGGATTTTTATATGCTGTTTTGTATTTCCTGTTTTTATGTGAGTATTGCATGTTTGTGTTGTAACGTAATTTTGATTTGAACCTAGAGAAATTACTTCACGAACTTCACTGAATTATGGAACACAATTAATTCATATTTTATTTTACGGCTGTTCAGGTTAATGAATTAATTTGCTAGTAATATAGTTAAATTTTCTTACAACATTAATTCTGACCAAGTATTTGTGTGGTTATACATTCATGACATTTTTGTCTTGTTGTCATTTGATCTCACTGTGGTAACTGAGCTACCAGTGTACCAGTAATATGTAGTTAAACCACCACCTTTTAGGTGAATACTTCATGTTTCCTGTTCTATTTATGTCAAAATCTCATTACTTTAACTGTTTTATTATGAGGGTTGTATTAGTCATAACAGAGCTATTAACAAAGGTTGATATAGAAAATGCTTTGGTGGTTTGGGTATGTTAAATGATTTGATAATTGGAAATGTTTTGCATAAAACTCCTGGCTTGAGGTGTTCTGAATAATTTGATTTATTGGATGTATGTGTACTGCTGAATGAAAGGAGATTACCCCCAAAGAAGTACTAAAATCCATGAGGGAAAACAGTTAAGATAAATCAGCCAAAATGGCATTAAATAGAAACAAAGGAAGAATATTCAGAACTTTCAAATGACTATCTGGAGAATGAGCATTTTGCATTTTTAGTTAAGAGCATCTGCTGCTTAATTAGCTTCCCTCTGAATGACCAAACTATATCTTCCATATTAATGATCCTATGAA
>Ga0123342_1001326_pt1 | contig 41589 bp, 18 predicted proteins | sample Turbeawhitnodule_FD_89960 | JGI IMG/M metagenome (GOLD analysis project Ga0123342, IMG submission 89960) | Root nodule microbial communities of legume samples collected from Mexico - Turtle bean Mexico white nodule | ecosystem: Host-associated > Plants > Roots > Nodule | place: Mexico: Nepantla...
CCAACACACCCCCCTCACGCTGAGACTACCAACTCGTGCGTGGGACTATATATTATGGGTGGTCCGATAGCGGCCCGATAGCGGGTGGCACGATAGGCCCAACACAAACACTCGCTAGGATAGACTCGAAATGGCTCTGATACCATATTACAGTAAATGAAGATGAATATTTCTTGTATGATGTTAGGCTTTAATGTAGCGTACGTAATCGCACGTAATCGTGATGAAGAAAGAGAGGTTTTGATGAACCCTAATTATAGAGAAAAATAAATATAAAAGAAACTTTTATTCACTTGTATATTAGAGAGTAAAATACATGGTGCATATATAAGAAAAAGATTAAGACCTAGCTGAAACAGAAAAGGAAAGTTGGGTCAAACAAACAAAGCCCAATAATTTAAAATAGAAAATTAAATATATTAACACATATCTAAAATAATACATATATTAGAATTTTTCAGTTTAAAAGTAAACTCAACATTGAAAAAAAAGAAAAAGTTATTAGAAATCAAAAGTATTTTTCTTGAATTATGAGAGAAAGAACCAAGGAAATTAAATAAGAATGAAACTAAACTTAAAAACTAGGAAAAAGGAAATACTTTGAAAATAAAGTGCTACAAGTGTAACAAGTTTTCAAGGCTAAAGAAAAACAATAAATATAAACATAAAGAATTAACAAGCCTTTGATAATGGCGAGAAATAAAAAAGGAATTAATAATAAATAAATAATTATCAATAATTCATAAGGAAATTATATAAGCTACATAGGAAGCTGGTAAGCAAAGATTCTACACTTCTTTAACTTACTTTTTTATATAACTAAATTATACTAACTTTCATGAATCATTTGAAGACTTGTATTAACATTCTCATTAATGTACTTTTTCAAATAATCAAAACAAAATTAATTGATTTGATCTTCAATTTTAAGACTCATTGAGAACACTTTTAAATTGGATCTCTATTCAGCCTTAAACATTGATCGATTTCAATCTTGAAACACAATTTTTTTTGTTAAGAAAAACCTTTTTAACTAATGTAAGAATCTTATTTTATTGAATTATTTAATTCACATACATGAAAACTACAAAACATAATTGGTTAAGCTGAAACAAAAAAAGGAATCATGAATATGATGATTTAGTATGAGAAATAAGTATTACGAATAATCGAAAAGAATATGATATTATATTTTTTTAATTTTTTAATAATCGTTAGTCTATTTTAAGGAATTTTCAATACAAAAATATTAAAAAAGTCTTCTTATACGAATTTATTTTATTTTAAGTATATTATACATCATTCTTAGTAATCTATTACAAGTTCTTTTTATAATTTTTTATAATATTTTAGAACTTAATAAAGTAATTTGACTACATAACTAAATATTTTTTATTTTAAAATACTTATATTCATGTACTTAATTCTTAAATATAAGTTTCACATTATATATTGACACCTTGCACCATATTATAATTGAAAAAAAATATATTTTTAAATTACATTGAACAAACCACAAACTGATGTTTTTCAATTTATAATTGTCAAATAAACATTTCCTTCCCTTATACAAATTACATATCATAAGTAAATTAAAAGAGTTCAAAATTATGCTAAAAAACAAGAAATATTCAGCATTTTAAAAGGACTGATTCATCTAAATTTAAAAAGTAAAATTATAAAAAGAAAATGTTTAAACAAAGGCAAAAAGTAATGTTAAAATTAAGAGAAATGGTTAAAGATATAATCCAATAAAATTTTAAAAAAACTATATTTTTTCTCTCTTATTTTGTTTTGAATGTGAAGAACACAAGAGGAAAATGTCAACCATGCATCCCTTATGTCTAGCAAATCCAAGCTGGTTTGATAAAAATAAAAAAAACCAAAATATTTGTTTTGATTCCATGGCCTGCAATACAGCTTTTTTGAGTTGTGCTTAATTTTAGCTTCCTTTATCATCTTATTATAAACCCTTTTTTAATTTTTCTCTCCCATTCAACCCTTTTTCTCCTTTTCTATTCTTCATCTTCTTTCTCATATTTTCTCCTTCCAAGCCAACTTTTCTTTGCTTTTTTGCCACAAATTCACTCTTCCATGAACTTTCTTCTATTAAGGTATGTTCTTTAAACGATTTCCCTTATGATCCCTTTTACATGCTTTTGCTTTTAATTTCACTTCTTTCAATTTTTATGTGTTTCATTGTATATTTGTATCAAGTTTTCTTATCATTGTGTCACATGCTTTTCACTTTCAATCCATCTTTTTATGACAAAAGGGACATTGATTTTTGGTTTTTTAAAGAGTTTATTGGTGATGATCATAACCATTTGTCTAGTACTTTAGGTCATTTTAATGCTTCTTTTTTGTTCTATGTTTTCTTTTGGTATGTGTCTTTTTTCCTACAACTCATTCAAACAAAAAGTTTCTGATAAATTGGATGCTTTCTTACAATTATTGAGTTTATATGCTATTGTCCATTTTTATTTGGGGGAAATTTTTTTTTTTTTTTGTTATATATAGAGAAAGAAATAAAGTGAAATGAAACCAATGTAATGCACCTAAGTTTACCTTATTTCTCCAACGTGTCTTTAAATAAATATTGAGTGTCTTAAAAAATGAATATATTATTTTTAAGAAACTTTTCATTTTAGCCTTAAAATTATTAGCATTGTTCACTTTATTTTAAATTAGAAAAATTGTTGTTCACTTCAATCTCTTTTGATTAAGTAAAAGACTATAACTTTATTCTATGTTTGTGGTTTGTTATTGATTTCCAATCAAAATTAAAGTTATATTTCAGTAATTCATGTAATAAATATTTTCATTAAGGATTAAGAAGTTTATCTAGTGGTGTGTATGAACGACACATAATTAATTTTTGTCCCATAAAATTATGGTAATGCTTAATACTATGAAAAAATAATTTTATTATTATTTTATCTTTATCATGAAAATTTAATTGATAACTCTTTATCATAAAACTATCAAACACAAAATTATGCTAATGCTTAATACTATGAAAAAAAAATATTTATTATTTTATCTTTATCTTCAAAATTTATTTTTTTATGATAAAACTATCAAACACATTACTATATAAAATTCTAACTCTAATTCTAATTCGACAACAAAGGAACCTATAAGTTTAAGAAAACTATATGTAAAACTTAGCTTAAGTAAAATTAGGAATTAAATTAAGAACTTATAATTTGGGTAGCTTAAGTAAAATTAGGAATTAAATTAAGTACTTATAATTTGGGGAACTAACCTTTTGTTAGATAGAGATAAAATTTATTTTATTTGTTGATATGGTTATGTAGTGATATGTGTTGATGATAATTTGATAACTCTCCATATTAAATTTCAACTTGAATAGAAAATAATTTTTTACTGAAATATAATTTCGTAAGAAAGGATTAAACAATTTTAAAATAGTTGTAAACTGATATCTTATGTATGATGTCTTTCTGTGTATTGATTAAATAACATTTTATTTATTTATTTAAAAATAACTTTATAAAATAGTAAATCCATTATTATTTCTCCCCATAACTTAAAAGAGCTAAGAGATTAGTTAGCTAACCTTAAAAGCTTTTTTTTTTTACATTTTGTAGGTTCATTCAAGAGGTTTTTAGCTGAGAAACACCTAAATATATATATATAGATGGCAACAAAAGCAAAGGAAAGTTCTGTTGTTGGAAGGGAGAAGAAGGCCACATCTTCAAATCCTCACATCACAACCACCAAAAGGACCACCAAACCCTCCACAACATCATCATCATCAACAACAACAACTAGCTCCATTAAGAAACCTAACACAACCACTTCAGACAAAAACATCCCCAACTATCTCAAACCCACTTTAACCTCAATCCATGAATCCCCCTCTTCTAAACACCCCAAAACTAACTCTCCCAACAACAACACTTCTGATATCAGAAGAAGATCTTTGGAAAAACCACTTTCTCCTTCCAACATCAGAAGACCTGTCCCACGTAGGACTTCCATTGCCCCACTTGCTAAAACCACTATCCCTTCCAAACCCATTTCAGATAAGACCTCAAAGCCCCCAAGTGATGCAAAAACTAGGCCCCCACTCACAAAGAAAACCACCCCTTCTACTATTCCCTCTACCACCACTAGGAAGGTAGTAGCCAATAGGGTTCATGGTTCTGTTAAGCCAACAAAGACCACTCCTAAGCAAACTAAAAGGGCTTCAAGAGTTGAAACTGAGCAAGTTAAGGAAGTTACAAGCCAAGAAGTTGAAGTGATAAAGGTGGAGGACGAAGAACACAATGTGCATGAGGTTCAACATGTGTCTGAAACCTCACCTGATGTTGAATATGAACGTGAGATTGAACATGTTATGGGGCTTGATGATTCTGAACCATCTCATTATCAAGTTGTTGATGATGAGAGGGTCATTTCCACAGTGTCAGAAGCAGAAGAAGAGAAGGCAAAAGATGAGGAACATGAAGTAGAGGAAGATATAGAAAGCAACAAAGATGGAGACAGCAATAAAACTGAAAGTGAAGGCGAAGTTGTTGGCAATGACAAAGATGAAGGTGGGGTGAGTGGAACGGAAGATCACAACAAAAGTGAGAACAACAGCAATGGAAAAGAGGCAGTGGAGGTAGAAAAGGAGGCAGTTGAAAATGGAGAAGAGGTGAAGGTTGAGACAACACCATTAAAGCAGAAGTTAGAAGAAAGGAAACATGGGAAGATGGAGGCTCAGATATCGAATGATGTGATTGGAGAAACTACAAACAAGCTCATGGAGGCAAGGAAGAACAAAGTGAGGGCAATGGCTGGAGCATTTCAAACTGTAATTGATCACCAAACCACAAAATGAATCATGTAATAATTATATGTATTTGATGGGAGAAACTTCTTTGTTTACACTTTGAATGCATGTATAGGGAACAAAGAAGAAGTAGAAAAAGAAACCAAAACCAGATCAGGAGTACTCTGATATGTGTACATGGCTTCCTCTTGCAAAAGTTGAAAGCAAGTGATGCCTTCAAGCTTTGTTAATTTTTATGAATATAGTTGATTTGTTTATTGGATTGCATCTTCATTACCATTTGTAATTAAAACCATTGTTAAATGCATATATTATTATGTCTTTGTTATTTGGAGATTGTGGTAGATATAGTTGGTTAGGTAACTATTCATGCACTACATTTCTATGTGAGATTGTGTATTTTTGAAACAAAGTAATTGTTGAAAGAAAATAGAAGAGAAAGAGACCCTCACATATTGAACATTTTTTATTGAAGTTGTGCAATTTCATTTGAACATTATCCAAATGGATAAAATTAAATTTTTTTTTCACGAATTAGAAATCATGCTTCTAATGGTCAAAATAACTCTCAATGTTAAAATCTTAGAAGCACATTTTTTTATAAAGAACATGGATCCAAGCATATTTCTCTTTTTTTAATTTTTAAAAAAAATTAAATTTACTTTTTACATTTCTTTTTATAACACTTTAATTATTAAATTTTTAATAAAATTGTGTGTGTAAATACATTTTTAATGAACGAAACGGATGAATATATTAAAAAGAATAAAAAAAAATCTTATTATTAAAATCAAGATTACAGGAGAAATTGTCCATACAAGTAATGGACTTTTTTTACTACAAAACTTTATTTATTTATATGTATATCTTTTTAATATTTTTATTCAAAAATTTAGTCTACTTATAATCTTTTATTTTCTAAATTATTTTAAATTAACATTATTAATTCAAGCAATCAATAACACTATTAAAAAATATAAATTAAAAAATTTTAAAATTAAAACCGTAAGTAATTTTTTAATTTGTTGAACCAATAGTAAATAGCATTTTTAAATAAATAAAAAACCACTAAATTCATTAAACAAATACAAAATAGAGTTTTAACAAAAAATAAATTTAATGAAAACTTATTCACATGCATGATTCCATTAAAAAAAATAATAATCAAAGTGTTTTAAAAAGAAAATGTAAACAAAAAAAAAAACAAAAAAACGTGCTTGCACGTACCAAAAATTATGCTTTTAAGCAATATCAATAAAAAAATTAAAAATATACTTTAAAATATAATTTCAATATTAAAATTATTTCAATCCACATTTATACTTAAAAGTATGATTTCTTAGTTTTTGAAATATTTTTTCAAAAATATAATTTACTCATACTACTTTTTAGATGTGTCCATAGTAATGTTCAAACAAAATTGCACTACTCTTCTAAAAAACTCCACTTCAACAACATATTAAATTAGTGTTCATATTAACAATGATGCATTATATTATAATTAGAAAAAAATTGCTAAAGTATAATCTCACATCAAGAGATCAAAGAATTTTTAAATTACATTATGCTACGACACACAGTTATAAATTAATGTCTTTTAGTTATCAAAAGTAATATTTTCCCTAATAAAACTCTCGTAATTTCACGCTAAAGACAGTTGCAAACTATAAAGATGCACACACTTTTTAATACACAAAAAGCCCAATTAACACCTTTTAAAAATATATTTTTCTGGTTTTTTTTCTTATATTATTAGTCACATAATTGTTTCCGCACTCTTACACTGTGTAGCATAGACACTGATACAAACACTGATACGACACGGACATGGAGATATGTAAAATCTCTAAAATGTAGGACACGGGAACTATATAATTATGAATTATATAAATTGACAAAGCAGAAAAATGTTTTTCATGAGTGGTTCACAAGAATTTGTTTCTTATTTTTATAATCATAATAACAATTTATACAATAAAGTTTAAATTTTTTAAAAATTAATGTATTTTTTTTTAAATTATGTTAGAACTCCTAAAATTGTCAGAAATCTAACAAATACTTTTTAAATTGAACATTTTACGGATACCTATCCTACATGATAGGTATCATACAGATATCATACGAGTGTCGGTGTTTAATACGAGTATCGGACACCGACATGCTATTTAATAGAAGTGTCATAGCTTCATAGCTCTCATGTATTATTCAATTTCAATTAAGACAATTAGGGAGAATTATGGATATGAAATAAGAGGCAACTAGGGTATACGCTTCAGACTTGGTGTTCGCCTCACTAATACTCCACTGGGTTTGATTCAGAATTTCAAATTTATTTAAGAAATTTGAATAGTTTTCTTTAAATTGTTTTACCTTAAATATTTTATCTAGATAAGAAAATGTAAATATTAATTATCATCAAATCAAATAAAAATATTTTAATAATTCAAAAATATTAATTAGTGATAACTATCACCGGTCAAGATTATTTTTTGAACAAAAATTGTTAATATTTTTTTTAATTAATGTCAATATTGATTAATTTTATTTTTTAGATAATGTGAATCATAATTATTTTTATTGATATCAATAAGATTTTTTTTTTTTCAATATTGTTGGTTCATATATTTTCGGCTAACTTTTTTTTATGGGAATGAAGAGCCACCAAATTCAAAGTTGACGTAATCATTAAAATGGAGCATTCAATTACAAAAATTCTTGAATAAGAAATATAAAACAGATATCTCAATGAATATGAAAATCTAAATAGATCAAAACCAAAGTCTTATGAAAAAATTAGTTTAAAAAATCTATGTGTTAGACTAGTTTGTTTGGATATTAGAATAAAGTTAACTTAGTATAAAATAGTTAACTTTATCTAGGAGTTTTACATATCCATTTAGAATGGATAGGATGTGGCTACTTATCGTATATAAGAAAACCAAAATCTCTAAGGATCTTATCCAATCTCTATGGTTGTGTACATTTGATGAAGTAATCACCATCATATCTTCTCCCTTTTTCATTTATTATATGCACCTATTTTCCATGCTTTTGCATTCTACTTCTTGTGTTTTCAAATGTGTTATTGTGAAGTTTTCCTACCTTGTCTTTCTATTCGTTAATATTGTCAATAGTATCTCAAAAACTACAAAGAAAACTCTTGGTCATTGATCATCAGGTTTAGCCTTTTCATCTTTAAAGTATTTTATTCCTTTATCAAGCTTAGAATCTTAGTTTTTCAAAACTATTGGAATCACTTAAAACATCACCTACAATTCAAGATATTATCAAAGCAAGACAAGTAAGTTAATAAGATTAAAAATATATATTTAATCAATAATTTCAGTTAAGGTCCAATTAAATCCAATTGGGTAAATTTCAATTAAAGGAGTTGATTTATTCTCAATTACAATCCAAAGTTAAGATTAAGTGTTCTAAGTGTGAGTAAAAATGTGTTCATCAGTCATCTTGTCCACACCTCTGGACACACCCTTGTGTTTTTCCAAGAAAATCAAAATGTCTTCAAACTTGCCCAACTATAGGTCTCAGCCAAACCACATTTTCCTACTTAAATCACCTCCAAAATTCACCAAACCTAGATCAATACTTTCCTCTACCATTCTCCAACAAACCCCACCAATTGGTTATCAAAAAACACCAAAATAGATAATCAAGAATATCATCCACCTAAATCATAGCTTTTGCACCTTTACCTTATTATTTTCCAATAAACCCTCTAAGGATATAACCAAAACTCACCATATCTTTGTTTAAATCATTATTAAATTGCTTCATCTATCATTGGCGAGATTCTCGTTCATTTGCTTTATCATAATCTCGTTAGACACTAAGAATGAAAACTTTGTCTTTCATCTTTATTCGTGTCTTTATGTCCCTTTGATATTATCTGGGAATAATATTAGTATCAATGAACATAATAATCAACAATTTAATACATGGATATCATTGAAACAAAATCTTATAATATATGTAAATTATTAAGACTTTCTTTTCTCAAATTTTTCATCTTTAATGCACTTTCAAATTCTTTCCAAGTTAATATTAAATCAGAACATTGTAGCATAATTGCATTTAACCTATATATTATCTCACTAAACATATTTTGAAAAACCCTTTGATATAGAAAATATTCATGCTCTGTTTTTCGAATCTTTACAATAAAATACTACTCATACAAAAATTTTCCAATACAGTCTTAAATTTAATGATATTTGCAAAACTATATTTGAAAACATTTAAAACTAATATGAAAGATGTTTTTTTTTTACTAAACATTTAAGCATAAGGTAATGCAAACCCGATTTTGAATCCTTGTTCGCTTTGGAGTTTATAATTTTGAACTATTTTTATGGATGCAATGCAGAAGCTATATGGAGGTATAAGTCAAATTAGAAAGGTGAATTTGAGGTGTGGAAGTGGAGGTTTAGAAGAGGTGAGGCCAACTTCTAAAGATTCCTAGGTTAGACACACAAATTGGTGCTAACATAGAGTGAACTTGAGTCAAGTGAAACAACATTTTGACATAAATTTCTTACTCAATTCAAGTTAAAAGTTACAAGAGAGGTGCACTCCTATTTATAGGAGAGTTGGATATCTAAAATAAGAATTCTAACCTAAAAACTCTCCATTGGCAAGGTGACAAGTGGCATCACATGTTTCATGCTCATGATCCTCTCAAATGAGAGGTTGACAAATGTGACCTCTTAATTGGTGGGGATCCTCTCCATTGAGGAAGACCCATGTGGACGCTCATGTTTCTCATTGCACGCCCATGCTTCCCATGCTAACTGGTGAGTCACCTCGTAATATGACTCACTATTCTATTAGCCCAAATACAAGGCCCAAAAATCAAACCAAAGTCCAATACATGACCCAAATAAAATCTTAAACTTTATATAATTATTTAAACTAAGTCTGACCCAAAAAGATAATGACTTGGTCTTGCTGAAACCAGCTGAGTTCTAGTCTTCTTGTAGTTCTCTGACACATAATATTATTTCATGGTTTGGAGGTCTTCTCTAAAATACTTTGTACATTTCCTTATCCAAGAGTTGTCCACTTTATTGGGCCTACAAAAGATAGACAAAAGTCCAATTAGGACCATATGTGCTAATAAGTCATTAACAAAGCTCTAAGTTTTCATCCTCCTTATTATATAGGTCTTGTGGTTAGACGGGTTTCCATCATAAGGTATTTGAGATTTTTGGATTTCTCTTTATTACATTCTCAAATACGAAACTTTCCAAAATCATTTAACCAATAATCTTATTTGAAAATATTGTTTTCTATGATTTAGAAATATCAAATAAGATTTGGAAACATAAAAACAGTGTCATAAAACATTCTAAGAATGTAATGATTAAGTATGAACATTTCCCTAACGCAGTGATTCGTTTGACGAATAGAAGATACTTGTATTGTCTAATGGCTTGTAAGAAAATGGTTTGATATTTTTTTACCTTGTGTTATTCAAGGAGTTCGTCTAATGAGATCTTTTTGTGTGACCAAGAGCGCTAATATCGTTTGACGAGTCCATCATATGTGGGGTAGGCCCGTGAGACTGTTTGATGAGAACTATGAGATCATCTTATACGTTTTCTTCACATTTTATCTTCTTATGTGCACAATGTTCTCTATTCCCAATGTTCTCTTTCAATATTTTAGCCACTTAGAATATGTCTATAACATAGACATGAAGGTTGGATCATCCGATGACGGTTATACAGTTATATAACTATAAATTTTATACAACTATACTAAAAAATTGAAAGAATCTTTTGATAATTGGCCTTTATTTTTATGTGTTTCATTTTCAAATTTATATTGTGTTTTCAATTCCTAAACTCTCAAATTAAATTTATAAAGAAAAAAGATTATATATCAAATAATATACATAAATCCTTTGAGAATAAACCTAGATTGTGTTTTAAAGAAAATTTAGTTGCTTTGATATCAAAAACAAGAAAAAACAAGACACACAAGAAAAAATATATTAATGGTTATATTTTACACTTCTCATAAATGACAAATAGGCCTCCACCCTCCACCCTAACGAGGAACTAACGAAAAAAAAAACTTTCTTTAAAATTTTATCTTTGTTCCTATAAATCAAGTGGTTATTTAACATTTGGAACTTATTTAACATTTGTTCCTATAAAATTATTTTATTCTTCCACGAGTAACACATCATTCTTCTTCCATTCATAAGTCTTCTTAACCTTTTCTTTATTTTTCTTCCATTCATAAGTGTTCTTAACCTTTTTCTTTATTTCAACCATCCATAACTAGTTCTATTCTTGTTTAAGTTGATATGTCGTTATTATTTTAATACGAAATTGTGATTGAAATCATCAACTCTAAGTTAATCATGAAAGTATGTCATAATATTAACACTCGAGTAGATTCAACTCTTATTAATAATCCATGTTTATATGCCATATACTTTCTATTCTTATGTGCATCCTATCATCACCAACAACCACATTGACATTTATACTAGCCTCCTTAATTCTCTTCCACTTCTCATAGTGGTTACGTAACCCTATTGTGCTACAGTTGAATGTTGTATCAACAAGAAAATACAAAACTGATTCCAAATGAAATATGCACAGCATACCTATAAATTAGATTAAGATGCAAATCAAATCTTTATAAATGAATGGAGTTATAAAAAAAGAAAGAGCTACCATTAGATTAATGTATGAAAAGAAACTCATCTTGAACACTAGTAAGCGAAATGACAATGCCGATAGTATATTATTTAATGACTGGTAAGTCTTAAAAATTTCCCCACACGGTAATATAATCTTTTAGATTGAATTCTTCTTTTGTACTTAAATCAAATTGTTAGGATGTACCAAATCCTAACAATCTGCCATTAAAACTACAGAGAAAGCTATAAGAGATCAAAATAAGAATAGCATTCTCTCACCGATAAATCTATACAATGTGAACCTTACATTAAATAACAACCTTAAATGAATAACAAACAATCCTAAAAGTATCATTGTCTAATATTTTAGGAAACTAAAATTAAAATGAATAGCATTATAAAATACTACTTTAATATTCTAATATTTAATCCCAATCCAGTAAAGTCCTTCACCCTAATGCCCTTTCCAAATGCATAATAGGCTGAGGTTACTGCTTACCTGAATCCGCTTTACCCACTTAAGAAACAACCCGTCACATAAATCATATATAGGAAACCATACAGGGAAAAACATTACGAGGCAATTTCAGTTCGTATGTACTTGTACTACTAGGAAAAACTTATTAAAATCAACATTTTGGTAAAGCTAAACATGTTATATTTACCTTTCACACCTTTCACAAAGGTCTGTCCATTTTACTCGAGATACCGGCTTGATAAACCTACTTAATTGTTCTGGTGTAAAAACTCCAACTGCTCTAGAGCTATATGGAGGAGTAGCATATGAGTTTGTGTAATTTACAATGATAACCATCGGGTATCGCTTCTCTAAAATTAAATCAACTACATGACCAACAGATGTTGAACTTGTAACACTGGGAGGAGGGCTTCTCATTATTGTTGAAAGTGGTGCATCCAACTGCATCGTAAATTCATCAAATATAATCAATATAAGCAGCAGACACAAACTCAGATGTAATGAACAGGTATGATTTAATTTGTATTGATGTCCATGTAGTGTGTTCATGTTACACATGTGCATATAGAAGCACATAAAAAGGGAACCAAAACGTAAAATGATACGAGTTGTGTAGTCAAGAGTGAATTTTGGGTAACAATAGATCAAAGCTGAAATGGATGAAATCATAACACTAACAATAATAATTATGGCCATATAAAATGATGAATACACAGTTAAGATGAACCGTAACATACACAATGTAGAAAAGAAATTATAACAAAATATCAAAGTTTACATCTTCCTAATAATATTATACCTGTTTTTTATTTTGTTTCATTATAGGGTTAAAATGTTGAATTACTATGATATTTCTAGGCATTTTTAATACTTTTTTTCTTCCAAATTTGAGTCAAAATTACAAGGTCTCTTTGAGTTTACTTAAACTCTCGATTTGACAACATTAAATGTTTCAACTCATCACAAGTATCCCTTATATTTATGGGAGGAAAATAGAGGTTAATAAAAACTAATTAATGTTTACATTTCCAAGCAAATTTGAAACTTCAAACTTCATTTTCCGAAGTTGAAAATGCAAGTCACCGGTCAAAATTAAAGTTCGCGACCTTGGAATGTTCTCCATTATTTCATCATTATTATTAAGATTGCATGATTTTGTGCCTCGTCAATTTAGGAACATCACTTCTGAATGGCAAAATAGACGTCGAAGGTGAGCTTGGTCAGAAAATGAATGGGCAAGGCCCAAAAGGGGTGGATCAGGTAAAAATTGAGTGAGATTGGCCACAAAAAATATTACATCTGTTTAAAAATAAACAAAATCAATAATAGGAAAGTAGTAGGAAAGAATGAAAGGAAGTCTATATAAAGGAAAGAAGAATAACTTAGGAAGAAGGTAAAAGAAGAGATAATGCAGTAAGGCACTTCCCGTAAATAATAACAAGAATAAAAGAATTGAATGTCACTTCAAATAATTTTCCTTTGCTACACCTTTGATAAAAAATTATAAGTGATAGTTCATACATATAAGCATATCCTATAAGGTTGTTATTATTCATCTGACTAGTTAAACAAAATCAGAAAATATATTATCAAAACGAAAACTATATATTTTTATTTTAAAAGTATCATTTATTTTCGTAAATTGTTAAATACTATTGATTTTAACTAATGTTCTGTTTTTGTGCGTGTAAATGTTTAACTTTATAGCTTTTAAGACTTTTTTAAACCGTTATAGTATTTTATTTGCAGCTACTAATATTTTAAAATGTAGTTTTTAACCCATTTCAAACTATTTTTATTTGCTGCAATTGTTGTTTTTAAAACTTGGTTTATAAACCATTTAAAACTGTTCCGTGTTGAGATGCGAAACATTAGTAGAAAAAGAGAAGCCTTAAAAAACAGAAGAAAACAGAAGCCCGTTTTATAGGAATAGACACTGAACAGATACTAAAAGTGTCTACAAGTATCTGTATCCCGTGCGTGTCGAACACGAATACGTTAGCTCAAACGTCATGTCCGTGCATCAGTCTTTACACAAATTTATTAACTTCTCTCCATGTAAAATGACTACTTCGATTAAAGATTGTAGGATTTTGCACGTATATCTTAGTATAACACCGTTTAATGAAATAGTAATCTCGCAAATAAGATATTCCAAGCAAACTAAAAATACCTGGTTGCAGTCTTCACGGTGTAGCAGCCCTATACAACTACCCCACTCATCTACAACAGGAACAACTGCTTCATCAAAGAAACGCATAACCACCTTCCTTAGCTTTATGGTACCTTGTAGTGGCCGTGTTGCATCAAATCGTATCATATAGTTCTCAATTGGTTCATAAGGTGAAACCTAAACAAAGAGAATCCACAATTAGACAAAAATAAAAGTTCTTCGTGCATAAACACTACCAAAAATAAAATGCAGTGTAGATCGTGCGAAATTATGAACATACATGCAGAGATATAGATGTCAATGCAAAATATGATCAGTACCTGAGGAAGTAAGTAGGGACTGAACAAAGACTTTGAGAATCCCAACATGGCCTCAATACGATAAGCTACCTATATTACAAAAGCATGGCCATAAGGTTAAGAACCTGAATCACTAACAGCATTAACATTTAAGAAAAAAGTTTCATAGAAATTAATATCCTACTAAGAAATTGTTTTCTTCCTGATAACATTTGACCATTGTACTACATATGATCCATAGTAATATTAAACATATCAAAGAGACATGGTGATAGACCAAAAGCTTGCAATGAGCTACAACTTTGCTGAAGTAATATTATTTGCATCTAAAAAGGACATCACAGAAATATACTACGATGAGAAAACACAAGACATACAAATCAAGGTTAGGACTATTAATGTCTAATGGTGGGATCTATTCAAAAAGGCATTATATTACATACCATGCCCCCACGACTTGTCCAGGATAAGCCCTTCCATCTTGAAACAATCTCAGCAAGTGTTTTAATGGCAACATTAATCTGGCGAAGAAACACAGATGCAGATAACATAAAAAGTCTAAAAATTATTAACTTCCCAAAGCCAATCAAAATGTTGAAAACTAAAATAAAAGGTAAGTGAAAGAAATTTCTTTCTACAAAGAAAAGTGAAGCAACAAATGAAGACTAATGTTAGAAACCAACTTCAACAGCATGCAATCAAATGTTCAAGAATAAACCTATAAAAACTAACTTCACATACAAGAAAAACCAATGTGAGGTGTCAAAATATGCAAGAATTTAATTTCTTTGAGCACTTTGATCATATATGAAAGGAAAAACTGAAGAATAGACTATATATCTTGCAAGGCAGAACAGTGGTGGGTACAATTGAGCATGAAAGGGATGAGCTTATCAAGAGAGGCTTACTTGGTGGAAATCAGAATGGAAAGCTAGATTCAAGCATCATGCTTATGGAAAACCGGAGTTCCAAACACACTAAACACTGTTTACTAGACATGACTTTATTAGCTGTCCACTTGCATCCATACAATGACTTGTACTACAAGTTGGATCGATCAAATCCACTTCCTTTTTAAAGGTTCTCTCTCAAGATCCTTTCACTTAATATATCAAAAAAAGCATAAATAACATCAAGGAGAGAAAAGCCTTTTCCACCTCAATGTCAACGGCAACTAGTAAAGGGGAAATACCTGGCCAGCATTCAGTGCTGCTTCCATTAGAAGGTGATCAGCCTCTTCTTGAGCTGCTAATAATATGGTTCCTGATGAATCTGGCCAAATCCGTTTATGTAAAACTTTAACTACATCATAATCTCCTAGAGAAGCGAAGGCCCGCATCATGGAAAGATAGAGGTGAGGCTTTGGCCTCAACTCTGGATTCAAACCAGCCTGTTTCAATATTTCTCCAAAAATACAAAGAGCACCTAAATGCCAAAAGATGATTTAATTAGATGACGAACAAAATGCAAATTTATCAATTATTTAATAAAAAAAAGAACTGGTGATAGATTCAACCAGTGTAGGAGAAAGAAAGAATGAAGACATCGAACAAAATTGACCCAAAAACTAGTATTAAGAGCAAAAGCTATGACAGTCAAGAAGTTCGAGTACAGGGGGTGATATCCAAGAGAACCCCAAATCCTCCCAATAGAACTGTCTCTTCCCTAACTACTAGTTCAGCCCACCTATTTATAATATCTCAATTACATTTAGAATTAGTTACCCCTTATACTTATTATCTTGCCTTAAACATAGCTTCTTAACCACTGGACACATTATAAATGGGCACAAGCAGAGTATCATTTTGTTTGAATGAAGGAAAGAAATAAGAGAAATATGGTGAGAATATGTATTATTTGGATGGATATAAATCAGAAATTTCTTTGTGCTTGGCTTGGATAAGCGGAAGAGTAAATAGAAAGAAACAGAGGATAAGGAAACAGTTTTGCCCTTATGTAGGGAAGAATGGGAGAATGGCTGTAAAAATGCAAAGAGTAGAAAGGGGAACACAAAAATTAAAACTGCAATGTATTATTTTACCCAAAAATCAAGAAATTGGGAAAAATTGACCCAAAAACTGTTATTAAGAACAAAAGCTATGACAGTCAAGAAATCCGAGTACATGGGTTGATATTCGAGAGAACCACAAACCCTCCTAATAGAACTGTATCCAAACTTTGTTTAGATGAGTGGAAGAGTGAATAGAAAGAAACATAGGATACGCATAATGTTTTGTCCTTATGTAGGGAAGAATGGGAGAAATGGATGATAAAAATGTAGTGTTGTAAGGGGAACACAAAAGGAAAGAAATGAGAAATCTCTACACGGAGGAGAATAAAATGTGTTGCATACACTTTTGGCCACCTTTGTTGCATCACAAGTGACTACCCCTCCAAATGGGTACTCATTCCTACACTTAATGGAGTTTTCTTAATCGAGTAGTTCTCTTTCTCCTTAGTTTCAGTTTTCTCAAAACTGGCTACTCCTTATGATATGCCACCTCAACCCCCAATCTAAGAGCATCTGAGAACATCTCAAACATGTCTCGTATGTCAAGCTCTTTTCTAGACCTCATGTGGGAGACAGTTGAACGCTGGCAATGACTTTAGGTGGAAGTCATGAACTATAAGAAGATCAAGATTTCCTCTAGAAATGAATGTGACCTCAGCTTTGTAGCTGGAAATAAATCAAACTCAAACAAAGAACTCCAACTCACTTCACTTGAGCAAGGGCAATGAACGTTTGGTTGAAACTCTAATAATAACGACAGTGCATAGTTGGAAACCTCCTGTCTAACAAACTCAACTGCTTTCTTCATAGCCCATTCCAAATCCTTAGAGGAATAGGCCAGGTCCCTACAAAACTCCAAATTCCTCCCAGCTTTTACTCACTACCTCACCACACTTTCCAAGAAGACACTCATATCCCCCAGAACTCAAACTCAACTAGACACACCTCACCCACTTACCCTGACACGAACCCTTTACACAACCCCCAACCAGCTCAACCACCCACTTTAAAACCCACTAAATAACTCCCTAACCCCACCCCAATCCCACATGGTCTTCTCTTAACACCCCAACATAACGCAATCTTTGAGGAAAAAGATTCTTGTGATCTGATGGGTACGAGCCTAACGCCATAAAGCCCAATAGTCAGGCCCAAATGCGAACAACAACCCGGTTGGCTCAAAGGGCTCCAAACCTAGGCGTTTATCTCTTTCATTATGTCTCTTCTTTTTTAGTCTATGCCAATTTGTAATGAAAGAATTCTAGAAGCTTCTTAGCATATGGTCTTTAGACAACTGTATTGTGACTAGGAGCCCATGATCTCATTCCACTCTATTTATGTTTTCTTATGAAATGAAATGAGCAAAGAAGAATTTTATCACTTAGCCTAGCTTCAATTCACAAGACAAGGAGAATCAATTAATTAAATGGGCATAATTTCAATTACTAGGACACTTTAGGATTAGGAATATCTTACTCTGCTTGTAAATAGTAAAGGAACTATCATAAACATTTATTTGTTTACTCATTCCTGAAAACTATTACTATGCCACTAAAGAAACTATAACTGATGAAAGCATACCCTTAACTGAGCCACATGTTAGAAAAGCATCAACTATTGCAGTGTAAGCAGTTCTATCGATGTATAATTCCCAACGAGATTTCATTTCCAGAACTATTTTCAGAACTGAAGCAAGATCCTTTGCCTTCCCAAAACCCTGCATTAAAGAGAGAGAGAGATGCCGTAGAGCCCTCCCACACCCAGATCAGCAATAGGATTTATGATAGGCCAAACTAAAACAAATACTTTATGCGTATCAGCTATATGACTACTTATAAGTGAACATTAATATCAATTAAAATAAGATACCTGGAAGTAACTAAAACAACTACAGACACTACCCATGAAAAACTTCTTCAGAATAAAGCAAAACTTGAACTGATCAACTTACAGTTGTATATTTATAACAAATAGCAAGTGATCAAATTAGAGAAATCTCACCTTAAGCAATGTCGTATATGTAACAATATCTGGAAACATATCATCATTGACAAATTTCTGCGCTTTGCCCTGTAAATATCAAAGATTGAAAATTCAGAACATTTTCATATTTCTCTACCAAAGGAAGATTGAAATTAAATTTCAAATCATCACAATTACCTTCATTTCCTCAAAAAATTGCATTGCAGTATCCAACTTTTCACTCTCAACACATGCTAAAATTAGTGTGTTATATGTGAGCCGGTCCGGCATTATACCTTGACGTAGAATTTCATTCAGCATGTTTATTGCAGTGTGTGGATAGCCTGAGTTTATGTAGCCCTAAATTTTGGAAAAAGGAAACATTCAAGATTAAATTCCATTATGACTACTACTTGCAATCCCCACCAAATATGCTATTCATAATGATGCTTTTTTTTCTTTCAATATTACATATTAGATCATAACCTTAATTAGTATGTTGTATACTGAGACTGAAAATTTGCCATCTTCTCGAAACACAAAACCATAACGGGCAAGGAGACCATGTGCACGACGCAAGTCTCCTGCACTATAGCATTGCAAGTAAAACATCACCAGTCAACATAGTTTTAAAAATATCTTGATAGTCTCAAGCCAAAACCAAACAAACAGCACTCAAAAATTGAAAAACAACAAATTTCAATCAAGGGTGCCATCTTATATAGTTAGCTATTACATACAGTTGCACAAGTATGATGCAATACTGTAATGAAAACTAAAAACACCAAAAGCAAAATTTCATGCACAAAAATATCACAACATCTCAAACCAGACTGTCTGACTAACCTGCTTTGATTAAGGCATTTAGCAGACCATATATCAATGGAGCTGACAAGTTTGGACTTCCCATAGCAGTGCCATTTTCCACAGTTTCAAGCATTTCAAAAGCCTCATCGACTCTTCGTGCCTCACCTAACCCCTTTTTGTTGCATTTAAATTGAAACTCCAATCAAGCTCAGAAAGAACAGATAATAATTAAAGAGCATGCAACATTGAATTGTTAAATTGAAAAACAGAGACTATCAGTGAGACTATAAGGATACATTTGGACGGGTTCAGAGGGAAATGAAAGAGGCAACAAACTTTTCATTTTCAAAATGAATTATAAAATAATTATAAAACTAAGGTATAAATGAAAGAACCCTTTTATTAAAAGATTAAAAAATATCCTCACAGAGAGAATATTTAATTAAGGGCTTGAACCATGTGTCCATGAACATGTGATGAGAATGCAGTAAATAGACTGTATTACACCAAAATGAACCAAACCAGATTGCATCTGTGATTTCAGAATGCTAAGCCTTTTATCTATGTTTCTCTCTCAGAGTGATTGCACCCACTGTCGATTGTACTCCAAACGTCAAGGTTCAACCTCTGCATACCCACTTAGACAAACACACATTTTGCATTTTTGTCATTTATTTGGCTCTCTTGGAGAAAAGTACTTTAGTTGGCTTTAGGTACTAATAGAGTTTGTTATGATTTGGTCTCAATTTATATGACCCTTAACTTGTTATTTACCAGAAAAGATTTCAAGGATAAACTTTATTTTTTCATCTCTGAAATTCTAAACTATTGTAGAGTGACTCATCTCTGGCCTTAGCTTTGGATTTGTCTCATTGAAGTATACAAACAGTTTACCGTACCAATATATCACATAAACGTGAAGGACTAGGCAGAATCTATTACTCACTAACTCTTTTGAGTGAAAATCTGAGGTCAGGGTCCTTAAAGGCTATTTTTTTGTTGCATAAGATTACTGGAATTCTGGGTTAAAACGTGTAATGAGCATAGGTCACACAAAGCCTGTCTCCTAAAAATTATTTTAGATGTGATTCAGAGTTTGGGAGAAATCAACTAAACTTTTCCCTAATATCAAGTTTTGTTGAAAGGTTCGCTTCATGCCCTTTAGAAATGTTTTGAAACTTTTCTCTAAATTTGGACTAATTATTTATTTATTATATTCAATTTTGTCCCTTAATTCTTTAAGATCAATGTCCGTTTGTACCTTCGGTCTAAATTGTCTCGGCCAGTGATGATGTCACTGAAAACACTATAACCGCAGCGATTTCAATGACAGTTTAAAGAAACAAATTGGATCAATCTAAAAAATACGAGATAAAATTTAACCATTTATTAATAATGAGACGAAATTGAACACAAATAGAAAATCTCAACCAAATACTTGAGATACCTTTATTTCATCTAATGTTGAACACAACATATTTACCCGGTATATCATTCAAATACTTGACCATTTATAGTTTTCTACAACCAGAATACTTAAGTATAACTAACAGCGTCCTAACCATAAACAAATATAGCAATGCAAATTTCGCAAAGAAAGAAGGAAACGTCAAAAAATATGAAAACTAATATAATACCTTCAAAAGTGTGGCATAGGTGACAGTATCCACACCACAACCATCGCCCTTTTTCATCTCTACGAATATCCTAATCGCTGAATCGATATCACCGCAACGGACACAAGCCTCCATCACCGCGTTCATCACAATCGTATTCAGCTTCCCGAACTGCCTTTTCGCAACCTCGATCTCATCCAAAATCTGAACCAAAGCATTTCACAAAAGCAAATTAAATAAAATTTAAAAAAAAAAAAAAAAACAATCCGCATTATTCCTTTTGGGAATTAACCTGCCGAAGCTGTTTCCGTCGGGTGAGTTGAACAATGCGCGAAGTGAGATGCCGGAGATTGGCGTCGCTCGGAGTTGCGGTGGTTACTAAACGACGGCGTGCCGGAGCGGAAGAGGAACGGACACGCGAGGAATGGAGTTTGTTGGAGTTGAGTGTGGCGGTGAAGGGAGAGAAAATGTTAATGTGAAATTGAAGCATTTTGGAGGGTTATTGTTATGGTTAGGCTAAGGCTTTGCCATGAAATTGGAATGTGGAAACGGAACAAACAACTCTCTAATCTGTAATCTGCAATAGTGAACTCAGGGAGTAGCTTTGGAAGGGCGTGTGGTCGACATTATGTTGGGTCCACTGGGATTTTCGATTTCTAATCCTGTAGGGTATTTTCTTCCTTCACCCCATAATTTCTAACCGTAACCAATAAATTTTAAAATAACCATTTTGTCCTTTGTAAAATTGACTTCTGACGTAGAAATGGCAATGCGAGACGATCATAATTCACTACCAAAAAATTACGGAATAGACTCATTAATCTAATTTTAGGTTTGTCCCACATAATCTGCAGTTTGCGTAAATCAACAGTGAGGCGGATTGACCCACATAAATAAAAAATAATTATTTATATTTTTTTTAAAAAATCATATTATTTCAATTTGACTTTTATTTTATTTTATTTTGTATTGAATTTAACTAAAAATAAATATTTTATTTTAATCATCTAAAAGAATTAATATTAAAAGTGACAGTAAATTTAATTTTAAGTAAAGTCTTATATTTAAAATTTATTAATAAAAAATAATATAAATAAAAAATATTTAATAAAAAATTCTTTAAAAAATTAGTTATCGTCATTGAAATATTTTATAGCTTTTATATACATTTATATAAAAGAAAAATAGATGTATTTTTTTTAATTATTTTTAATCAAATTTTCTACCACCCTTATACTTAAATTCATATTTTATCTTTATGGAATGAATTTAAACATTGATAAAAAAATTAATTTTTTTAAAAAAATAAGTTTTTTTATAATTAATAAAATTTTAATATTTTTTAAAGATAATATTTTCCATATACAAAGACGAGTCTAGAAATTTTTCAAAACAAGTTTTCTAAAATACCTGAAAAACATTATAAAACTATGAAACAAATTATTTAGAACATATATACCTTCATAAACAAGTTTTTAAGCTTTCTAAAGTGTAAATGATAACTTTTGTAACGAGTTTTCTAGAACAATTATTTTTCTCTTTTACTTTCACTTTTCCAAAAATGCAGCGCGATGGAAAACTGAGGTGTAACGGCCAGCGTAACCGACAGCGATGGCGACAATCACAGTGACTGATGGTGACGATATAGAGATGCAGTTAGTAATTATGAAGATGTAAGAAGAAAATACCACGGTATAGGCCATACTTAATGTAGCCCAATGAATAGAGACAATATTATGGGTAGGTCCATCTAGTAAAAAAGCAAACATGATCCAAATTTCGATAAGATTACATCTATCCCAAGAATGCCTTTTCATTGAAAAAGAAAAATAACATGAATAAGATATGGACATTGTAAAGGAATGATGAGAAGAAAATGGAGAAGAAGAACACCTCATTTGGCCAAACATATAAAAAAAAAAAGGTATGAAAATGGATTTCTTTCTCTCTAGTAGTAGTAACTATAACATGTGTGTTTAGAGAAACTTTTACAAAATCATTGAATCACTTATTACAACACTTCTAATCTTCTTGTGCACATGGTACAACAGTATTTTGTTTTGGTCTTAAAACATAAGGGTAGAAAACAGAACCTCCACTGGCTCTCTATGTCAATGGCCTGAACCATCCCTCCACAATAAGGGCATGCCCCTGGTGCCCTATTCCTCCCCAACACCTTTTCTTCCTTGTCGCATACAAAAACCAAACACATCACACTTGTGAGAAGTACTAAGAACAATCCAAGGTAGTGTTTGCTTTGAGGGTTTTTAGAGTGAGAATATGTTTTGTGTATTTTAGATTGTGGAGTTTTGCTTATATAGAATGGGGCAAAAGAGAATAAGAGAAGGGTGTTGGTGTGTGTAGAAGAATGGAGAATGTTCTAGAATGACAAAGAAAGGATCAGAAAATCGCTTGTGGTAAGCGCGTTTTCCAGAAAGTTCTTTTTCAGCTTAAACTCAAAGTTCAGCTTTTCACGTGTTCGTGGTGCCGCGTTTTACCTTTTTTCCTATGACGTTAACCAATTAGAAAATGCTGTTCAAAATTACACGAGATTTCACCTCCAACGCGTTTAAGAAATACAGATAATTACTTTACAGATTAAATTAATTTATATATGAATTAATTAACTATATTCTCTTATAATTTTTCTAAATTTTAATTTATGAAATTTTTTAATTTATTGTTTTTTTCTATATTTATCCTTTTTTAAGAATTTATAAAGAAACGTGTCTAAATAAAATCAAAAAATTTAAATATGTATTTAAATAAATAAATAAATATATGTAGGAATCGTGTGATTGTAAATTACAGTTTATAATGAATTAGTTAATTTTAATAATTAGTTAAAATTTTAATTAATTTTAAACTTTTTTTTTTTCATAAACAATTAGATGATATATTAAGAATGATAAAAAAATTGAGGTGCGACAATCCTATCAAAACTCCGTAATTAAACATGATTGGGTGAGAGTAGGATATGTGACCTGGAAGTTCTCGTTTCATCTCTTTAAAAGAAATAATGATAAAAATTGTTTAATTTTGAAGAAAAAAAAAATTGTAGTCTCTTTAATAAATATCTAGTTTTTTTAAAAAGATAAATATACCACTTATATTACGATGGATAAAGAAATTAATCTTAAACAGAATAAAAATAAAAGGATTAAATATTCAATAAAAAAAAATTCTGATGCCCAATTGAATGTTGAAATATAAAAGCACGAAAAAAATGTAAATTTTATTAACAGAACATTGCATATTATGGTAGCCCTATTGTTTGATATACATATCAAATTTACATAATTGTATGCTTAGTCTGTAATTATTGTAAAATTGGAGAAAAAAAGTATAATTAGTAGTAGAAAGAGTATGCATATATCAACAATATATAATATATAAAAATATTAAGAAAATATGTTAAATTACATAAATATAATACTTAAAAAACTTTGATGCCTAAAGAATAAAGATGTAATTAAGCTAAAGCAAAAAGAAGGGTTAATGCTTATATGAGTATTGACTACTACTTGATAGGGGAAGGAGTAAAATATATAGGGTTTGAAGATTAAGGGGCAACATGCTAAAGAGGGTTGAAATGAGTGGGTATTATTGGTTGAGGGAGAGTTGCAATGTGAAATGAATTCTTGTGGAGTATTGTTGACCCATAAATGTTAACCAAAATTCATTTGCTTTGCATGCCAACCACTTTATTAATGCAGAATAAAGTACATGCATTCAAGCATCTCAACCTTTGAGAGGATAACAATTAAGTGACAATGATGTGTTTAATAGCCCACGTGCAAGGCTAGGTGAATTTTGTTTGGTTGGAAGGAAAATAGGATAGAATAATTTAATTTGACTTGTTTCACAAGAAAAAAAAGTAAACTTAAAAATGAATCTATAAATATTTTTTTTACTTTATTTCTATTTTTCTTTTTATTTTCAACAAATATATTTACTTTTACCTTTTTTTCTTCTTAAGGTATGTTTGAATGTAAGGATCTAGAAAATTACCTTAGATTAGAAGTGGTATATTTTAAATGACATCTGAATATTTTATTATTAAAATGAAAAGAACATATAAATAGAAAATTCTGTTATTTGGGTTTCATTTCAAAAGAATCATCATCTCTCTAAAAATTCTTTTTTCCTTTCCTCTCCCTTCTCTCTAAGATTCTAACATCATCATTCACCAGTTTGACGATCAGAGTTAGTCATTAGACTCCTGGTAGCGAGATTTACAAGACTATTCTATTAGAATCTCTGATAGAGTAAGTTCAATTTTTACTCTTCTCTTTGAGTTAAATTTTGAACTTGTAGATTTGTCTCGATCTAAGTTTACACATGTGATCCTTTTTGTTTTAGGATTAGTCTTTATTAGCTCAGAGTCCTACTAGTATAGTTAGATTTTTTTTATCATGACTCTGTGGTGCAGGTTAAGCTACTCTTGAAGTTTTTGGTAGGCTTGGGGCTTTTAGTGAGCATTTGCTCAAGTAAAGGTAAGGGAAGCTAGTTAAATTTCAATAGAACCCTAGGCTAATGTAGATGTGGCATGGTCACAAGTTCAAAAAAATTGTTTGCAGAATTTCCTTGTTTTGAGTTGATTGGAAATTGATTTAAATTGAAATGGGTTTATAGATTTTTCTTGTTTTAAGTTGATTAGAAATTGATTGAAATTGAAATGTAAAATGGTAGATATTGTAGATGTTGTTGAATTTAATTGAATGATTTGTTGAATCAAGTTAAATGAAATGTTGGGTTAGAATTTAAACAAGTTTATGCATAATTTTCTGCATATCTCGCTCAAGCGAGACTGTGATGAAATTTTGGGTGCTCTCGGCTTGATTCTCGCTCAAGTGAGAGAATTTTTGCTTGAGCGAAACCCATTCTCGCTCAAGCTAGAATCTTTGTAAAAAAAACTTAAATTTTTTTATTTTTGCTTTTGAAAGTCTAATGTATAATTGCTTATTGTTTTTAAGTGAAAATTATAAATCTTATTTAAAAATATAATTAAAGGAACTTAGTTTTGTGTTTCAGTGAATTTTGAGATATATTTGGATTGTTTTGAAATGTCTAAACTATGATGTGATTGAATGGTGCATTGATGTGTTACATGAGATGTGAAATGGTGTGAAAGTGTGATCAAGACATAGTATTTTCAGGAAAGGAAATACCGTGTTGAGATTGTTATTAGGGTGTATTGATTTGTGAGTATCCTATGATTAAGACGATCCTGACTCTATTGATATGATGGAATTACAAGTTTTTCAGTTGGTGAGAATAGAAGGAGGTCCATTAGTCTGAGGTTTGAAAGAACTTATCAGAGTATATCAAATGGATTTACCCTGTCATATGAGATGATGAGACATTGAGATGAGTATGTGCATGATTGTGTGGATTTCACAACGAGTAGTATGACAGGTGCAGGTCTCCGAATGCTAATTTCAATACATGAGTCTTCCAAAAGTAGAGTCAAGTGTCTATGTGTTGTGAGTCAGTAGAAGTGTGACATGTGAAAGATGAATTATGAATTTTAATAGAAACTTGATGATTTGAGAAATTGTATGAGATTTGATGAAATATGTTCATTAATTTGAGATTGAAATTTTACAGAAATTTTTATATAGCTAGCTTACCTTATTCTTTGTTTGTGTTTTCTTTCTTTAATTTGTGGTGATCGTGTAATTACACGGAGCATATGAGGTTGCAAGTAATAGAGCTTATTAGTGAGCAATCAGAGGAGGATATGCTTTTAATTTTGAGTGCTTTGTTTTGTTTTAAAGGTTTTGATGTATATATTAAAGTCCCTATGAAGATGGATATTTTTTGAAATACAATTATAAAATAATTGTATATATTCATATGTTAAGTAAATAGTGTTTGTTTCACTTTTATTTTATTATATATGGATAAAAATTAGGATGTTACCGTGCTCACATTGTTATTCTATTCGATAAACATTATAATCTTCCCACTTCTTAATCTCATAAGAAAATTAGAACAATCTAAAAAAACACAATTTTTGTGTGTATACAAAATGTAACTCATATAACTTAACACACTTAAAATTAACTAAATTACATATTTTATACAACTCTTTAAATAAAACAAGTCTCACTAAAAGTGCCTATTTGTTGTTGATATAAATTCATAGTAAAAATTTAAACAAGTCAATTTAAAAATTTGGACTAGCAACCTACAAAAAGTTTAAATTTAATTACATTAAACATCATTTAATGCATAACGCAAGATGAGTCTACTTATAAGATTTCTATGATTACTTTAAAGATAGCATTTGTTCTTTAAATCATAAAACAACATAAACTTGATTCATTATATTTCAAGGAAATAAAAATTGAACAAGTATTACATAAAATAATTTTATAAGAAAATATGTGGAAAATAATTTTTGAAATTCTTTCTAGTAAAAGGTTTTTAAAGAAAACATGGTTGAACGAAGATAAAAAATTACCTTTTTTTTAAGTATTATAAATCATGAACAAATGTGTAACATTTAAAATTAAATGAAAGAAGTAAGGATATTTTTTTATCAACAATAAACAATAAATTAAATATGGACCACTTCAGGAGTGATTCAACCCTTGAAAAAAGTAAGGATGATTCATGAGTTTTAAATGGACAATGAAAAATAAAGATAAAATATGAATTAGCAAGGATAGAAAATAAATATGACCAAGAAATAAAAGCAATTTGTGAAAGAGAATGTAAGTATTTTTTTTTAGTGTGATATCCCTATTTACCACATTTAAATACTATAACATGCATGAAATATCAAATTAAATTTATATATATATATATATTAGTTGTACAATATTTCAAAATATTTTCCTTCCTATAGGGAATTTAAAATACACATATCAAACAAAAAGTCACAAGAAATAAAAACACTTCATCCACTTAGTGTGAAGCTCTATTACCTACAACATCATATGCTTTTGTGTAAATACACGATCATCACGCTAGCAATTTTTAAAACTTCAATATAAATAAAACTTTAATTTTAAAAAATCCATTCACAAACATGTAACTCATTTTATATATATATATATATATATATATATATATATATATATATATATATATATATATACACACGCTCTATTTTAAAGACATTACACATTCAAGTGTCTACAATCTCATTTCACGTAATTCATGCCAAAAATCCACTGACAACAACACATAGACATTCAACTCTACTTTCGGAAGACTTGTGCATTGACTTATACTCATAGATATGCACATTTAATACTACCCCATTGTGAAATCCACATATATGTGTATATTTATCTCAATATCGAATCACTTCATTTGACATGGTTAATTCATATAACAGATCAAGTCAGTTATCTTTCAAACAGTTGACTCGTTCATATGAACCTCCTCTGATTCTCACCACCTGAATAACTTTATCTATGTAATTCCATTATATATCAGTAGAGTCGGGATATCTCCTTCTAGACGAATCCCTAGTCAATGCACATCCTAACAATCTTAACACTATATTCTCCTTCTTGAAAATACTATGTCTCGATCACATCTAATACTACATCATGTGTGCAATATCTAATTAAATATTTACATATATACATATCTTAGTTATACAATATTTCAAAATATATCCCTTTTCATAGGGATATTAAAATATATACATACAATCAAATAAAATATCAAAAGCAATAAAACACTCATCTGCTCAAAGTAGAAATCCATCATTTGAAATATCATATGCTCCTGTGTAATACACAATCATCATAGATAAAGAAAATAGACACAACACAAACACTACAAAAAATTGTGTAAAAAGTGGCGGTTTTAATATGGCAATTATTAATAACCGTCATAAGTTTCCGTATAATATGACGTCTTAGTAACCACCACAATTATCCTTCAGAATGTGTCATTTTGAATTGCCACAATTATCCTTCAGAATAAAGAGCCCGCGTTTTCCTTCCCTCCATACACCATTCCTCATTATTCCCATTTTTTTTTAAACTTGCTTTGATTCTTGGAAATTGAATACACTCTTAACTCTTCACATTTTTCATAAACACTTTTCCCTCTCTCTCTGCTAAACAATTGGCATCTCTCTCTCTCTATCTCTCTCACGAAACCCTACCACTTTTCCCCCTCTCTCTCTTTGGAAAACATTCATGAAACCTCTCTTCACTACACACTCATGAAACCCTACATCTCTTCACTACACACTCACGAAACCCTACCTCACTTCACTCTTGCGTTCACTCTCACGTCAATGTCTGTGAACCCTACCTCTCTTCACTCTCGTGTTCACGAGCCACTGTCTGCCACTGTCCACCACTCTCCACCATTGTCGCCTCCTCCGCCATCTTTTGTTTAGGTTTGAAATCTACTGTAGGATTGTTCCTAATTTGTGAAATCTATTGTGGTTCTTAATTTGTGAAATCTATTGTGTATGACTATGCTGATTGGTTATTGTTTTTGCCTGTGCTGGTTGGTAACTTGCCCTATGTTAACAATTGATCCTTCACTTGCCAAAATTCTAATGATTAAAGTCAATCGTGACAGAAGCAAATTTTACGGAGGTACCATATTCCGATTTTTAGTCTTCTTGTTTTTTATTTTGTCTCCTTCTATTTGCTCTCTAAATTTTGCTTCATTCTTTTCCCACTTTTCACTATGGTAAGTCTCTACTTCATGCAATGGCTTGCCCTTTCACAAGAGGCTCTACTGAAAACGAAAAGAATAATTGTTTTAGAAATAGGGTATACAATTGAAATTTCTTATTCTCATACATTGGCATTTGATATTTAAAAAATTAAAGTAACTTTTATGTGCAGACCACACCCATAAGTTTCTTAAAATTATTTTAAATTAACAAGGTAAGGAAGGAGGAGGTGTGCATTTCTAACAAGCAACAATGGTTTGTGAATACTAGGAAGTGTATAAGTAATTGGTGTGTTCTTATTCTTCTCTTTATATCGATTAAATAGGATCTTCAATATGTGACCAATGTTTCAATATTTTCTTGCTTTGATTATGCCTTTTTCAATTCCTTGAAACATGGTTGACTAGAAGGTCTAACAAAGGAAAGTTTGGATTTGCTTGAAACTCTTTCTTTCATGTGAAAAGAAATAATTCCAACATATACAATAAAGATAATTAATTCACTTGTAGTGCGTTTCTTTTGTTTCCTTTGTGATATATCATATGAACATTTAAAGCATATTTTGTTTCTACAAAAACGTTTTGATTGTCTAACTCGTATAATATGTACTTATGATGTCTTTGATTTTATTTTATCTATAAAACTTTTTTGTGATTATGACTTGTATAACATATAATTGATTTTATAGTTAGTCAACTCATTCTTCAGCTCATTCTGTAACATCCCTAGACAGTCTAATGCACCATGGTTAGCATAGGCTCACATAACATAAGCATGCACATTACTTAGCATAATGCTTAGTATTTTTTTATCATCAAAATTTATCTTGAAGAAGTATGTGAGTATTAGACTATCGAGGTCTCAACAAAATGTTGATAATATAAAACAAACTAAACTTCTGAATACAAAAAAAAAACACTTCTCAATCGAAAAACTAAACAACTTACCCGTTACACTTTCTGTCATTTAAAGATAAACCTTGGAAAGTTCAATAATCAAATTGTCACTAGCTTTTCTTTCATCTTCATCTTCCACACAACAAAAATTTTGGAAGTAAGAAAACCAAAGGTAGGTAAAAGACGTTCGTGGACTACAAAATGAGTGATTTTGAATTTTGATTGTTCCATCTCATTTTTCATAAGAAATATTTGCACCAGTGATAAATGAGAACTAGTGTAAAAGTTACATTTTATGTCAAATATTTGAGGCAAAATATTTCATTTTCAAATCCAACGTAAACGCGATTGATGTAAAAAAGAGGGTCTTTTTACGTCGGTTTAGGGAAGAATCAACGTATACACTATCTTTTTCACAACATCAATTTTAAGCATCCTAAACAATGTCTTTACCATTTCAAATCATTATTCTTTAAACGTTGTCAGACAAAAAATGATAGTTTAACCATTAGAGAGATTTCACACTCAACTAAGAGGCGGTGGTAATGTAGTCAAAAGGGATAAGTCCTCTCTCAATGATGAGGAACATGGATGACAAAGCACTCGAGTTACAATGTGCTCAAGAGGTTGCACATACTCATTCACAACAAGAAGATCATCCCTCAATGATATGAAACAAGAACAACAAAGGTAAATGATGCGCGATGCACTGCATAGACATGCGTATGGTGGTTGTTGCATCATATTATACTCTTGTAACATAAAAGAAAATATGAAATAAATACGTAAATAAAAAGAAAAAAAATAAACAATAACACTTCAAAGTGTTTCAAAACACTTTTTGACGTTAATTGTATTTGAATGAACGTAAAAAAATTCTTTTACGTCAAAAATCACATCACTTAACATAAAAGAAATTTTATACGTATGTTCAAATATAACAAATATTAAAAAGTTTGTTTAATACATTTTTAAAGTCTTTTTAGCCATGCAGAAAGGATGACGATAATGATTCTTTTTCATCAATGCAAACACTACAAAAATGAAAAGAAAACAAAAAAACTAATAGACAGTTGTGCACTTAATAGACAATGTTAATATGGTAAAATTTCCTAATAGTTTGTGTTCTGTGCAGAAAAATCATGAAGCATATCTTTACCATGTAAACGAATTTAAGATTGTATAACTACTAGCTGTCTATCGGGATGGTCATGCATTATTGGATTTTCTAAAATCAATGTAGATGAATTCAAATTTAAATAAATAGATTGGATTTAAAATTTATATTATTCTAATTACATAAAATCTATTTGAATTTTTTCAAAATTTATTTAAAGTGGACTCAATCTAGATTAAATCCAGTTTTTCAATTAGGATACGAACTATCCTGATTAGACCTGAGTCTAAGCAGACTCAACCTGGACATTGATCGACTCAGCTAGATCTATACACGGGCTCACTCAGATAGACTTGGATCCGGACCGAATTGGGTCGACCTGGGTCTGGGTCGACTCGACTTGACATGGTCCGGACTGACTTGGCTCTACATGTTTATATTATTCTAATTACATAAAATCTATTTGAATTTTTTCAAAGTTTATTTAAAGTGAACTAAATCTAGATTAAATCTAGTTTTTCAATTAGATTAAATTCATTTTAATTTGGATACGGACTATCCTGATTAGACCTGAGTCTAAGCAGACTCAACCTAGACATTAATCGACTCAGCTAGATCTATACACGGGCCCACTCGGATAGACTTGGACCCGGGCCAAATCGGGTCGACCTGGGTCTGGGTCGACTCGACTTAACATGGCCCCGGACTGACTCGGCTCTATATGGGCCTGAGCTGACTCGGTTGGACATCAGCTCAGGCTGACTCGGTTCGACATCAGTTCAGACCGACTCGACACGACATCAGTCAGGACTGACTCGGCTCGACATGGGCCCGACCAACTCGGCTCGACATCAGCTCGGATCGACTTGGCTCGACATCGGTCCGGGCAGACTCGACTCAACATCAATTTGGGTTGACTTGGCTCAACATCGACTCGTGCCAACTTGACTTGACATCGGCCAGGACCGACTAAGATCAACATGGGTCCGGTCAACTCGGCTCAACATGGGCCTAGGCCGACTTGGCTCGACATGAACCCGGGCCGACTTAGCTCGACATTAGCCTGGGCCGACTCAACTCAACATGGGTCAGGACCGACTTGGATCAACATGGGCCAGGACCAACTCAGCTCGACATGGACCTAGGCCGACTCAGCTCGACATAGGCCTAGACCCACTCAACTCGACTTAGGTTAGGATTTACTTGGGTCGACTTTGGCCTAGGTCAACTCAACTGGAGTTTGGCCAGGATGGACTCGGCTTGACTTTGACCCGGACCGAATCGACTCAATTTTGACGCGGGCCAACTCAGTTCAACATGAAACCAGGCTAACGTTGCTCGACTTAGACCCAGATTAGTTCGCCTCAACCTAAGTCGTGGTCAAGTCAAAATCCAATCCAAAATTCATTTTGAATAATCTAAAAATATATATAACCTATATCCAATTAAATGGATTTGATTTAATATCCAAATATATAGATTTGAATTTAAGATAAATTCATTTAAATGGATTAAAAATAATATAAATTTAGATAATTATAAATTAAAATTTTTCCATCCTTAATTGTCTCATAAGGAATTGTGTCACCATGTGAATAAACATTGAATTTTGTTAGGTAGATAGAGCTTTCAATGTTGTTGGAAATAAAAAAAAATTGAGATTCATAATCTATTTATTTCCTTTGGGAGAAAGACAAATTTGAACTAAATAATTTTTATTAATAGGATTGAATTGACTATTTTAAAATCAAAATCAAAGCAACTTTTGGTTCAATTATATGTAAATATAATTTGACAAAAAAAAACACATGATTTTGCACAAATACTCTAGGATTCCATTATTAAAAAAGTAAATAACATTTTTATTATTTTTAACTTAGATAAATTAAATGATAATGCTTTATAATTTGTATAATTATACATATAATAAATAAAGAAAATACATTATTGATTTAGTTTAAGTTCATTAAAATTATCAATATATAAAGGAATTACACTATCTTATAATTGTATTATAGGGGTTAACTTTTGTATTAGAATGCTTTACTATTATCAAATAAAAATAAACTCTTTATTTGGTAACAATATAAATTGGATAATATAGAAACTCTACATCCATCAAAAGTAATATGTTAATCTCTTTACTAGAAAAAGTAATAACATAACATGCTCAATAATTTCAAACTCGATATAACTCTTACATCTATCAATTATAATTCTGTTCTCACACTTTCAAAAACCATTCTTGGAAAAGTAATCATTTTTTTGAACGTAATAGAAATATGGACACTTAGATACCACTGGAATGTAATAATGTCTACGTTACCACTAATAAATTATAAATACGATGCTTAAATAAATACCTACAACAAAATCATTAAATAAAATAATTTTTTTTAAAAAATAATTACTAAATTTATTAAATTAAATATTATTGTAGAGATTAAAAAAATTAATTTATAAAGTAATTTATACTATAATAAATAGTTTCTAAATATGAATTTAATTAGTTACCAAAATTTTAACTGTAAACTAATTATTAAATTATTTTAGTTATCAGAGTTTTAACTACACAGAAAAATTTGTATTTGTTCAATAATCATCTTGATTTTTACAAATAATTTTTTTAAATAGAAATTAATTTTAAAGATAACAAATAATTTGTTACCATATTAACTAAATTAAATATTATTTTAAATATAAAAAAATTATTAGTATCTAAATTAGTTTATATTATTAATAAATAGTTTTTAAAATGATATCTAATTAGCTATAAAGATTTTAATTATCAGTTATTTAGATTTTATAATTGATAGATGAAACTTTAATAATTAATTAGACATTAATTTAAAAACTATTTATTAATAATAAAAATTAATTTAAATATTAATAATTTTTTTAATTTTTAAAATATTATATAAGAGAAATGTGTTTGGTGTTTGTGAAGAAAAGGGTTTATCTAGAAAGGTGGGTGTTGTTGTAAACACTTATGCTCCATGCTCATTAATGGAAAAGTAAGACTGGGACAAAAAATTCTCATTTGTTAAGGGGAAAGCATGTGGTGCCTTCTCAGATATTTTAATGCTTTTTGTCTTAAGTGAGTAGAGGAGAAGAGAAGGGAATAGTTTTGGCAGTTTATTCATTATTGCAAGGTTTTAGACATTCCATTGGTTCAGATATGATACTTTAATCATGACCATAATTTTTATTTTTTTTTTAAATAAATTGATTTCATTGTGGCAAATTCCAGCACAATGGGTGGGTAAGAGATATACAAATTTTCTTTTTTATGGTTGTTATTTGTTCTTGCAAAGCAGCGAACACAGTTAAATACGAAAAGAAATGATTAAATATTAAATAAAAATTAATTTTAGAAATAAAAAATAATTATTTAGTATATTATTTAATAATGATTAAGTGTGGGACAAAATAAGTTAACTTATATATCTTACAAATCTAAAAATTTATTTTGCACTTTCACAATTTTTTTTATATAGTCTCATATTTTATAATATGGAATACAATTTTGTATTTTAGATTGTGAAATTTAAAACAATTCAAAACACAAAATTTTAACTTTCAGTGTAATTCAATAAATTTCTAAATTTTATATTATGAAATTAACAAAAAAACATTCAATAAAAAATGTTAAAAGATAATTTGAGTATTTTTTTAGTAAGAGATGCAAGAAGAAAGACACCGATATACAATAAGAAACTCTCCCCAATCCCTAATTTATAATACATTTGTCAAATTTAATAATTTTTTTTAATATTTAATAATTTTTTTCTTTCTGAAACACATAAATTGTTTAGGTTTCAATATTCATTTTTTATAATAAATATAGTACTATATATATATTATTTTATATTATTTTTCAAATTAAAATAATAATCATGTATTTATATGTATTACTTAAAAAGTGTATATATTAAATGAAATATTTTATTAGTACAATTTAAATCAAATTTTATTAAAAATCAGAATATTATAAAGATTTTTTTTACTCATATTATATTAAGCATCGGTCATCAAAATAATATTATAAAACAATTTATCTAATTCATTTAACTAAAAATAAAATTAATTTAATAAATAAATAAAATATTATTCAAAATTTATATTTAAAATTATATTTTTTATTAATTTAAAAAATATCTTTTATGTAAAGTGACTCACAAATTTATGAATGAACTCTTATACATAACAAACTAATATACGCAACAAATTAAGAGAGAAGGATAATAATATCATTGTTGAAATGGTTTATAAAATTGTTTCTAAAATTACAATGGTATTTATAAACTTCCATAATTGTTTCTAAAATTATAATTTAAGAATGAATTTCGTCCGTCAAATTATATATTGATGGATGAAATTGGTGTTCAAAATTGAGAAAAAGAAGTGACTAAATGATGCCAAAATCGGTTAATTATGATTATGTTTAGTTTATACTTTATTAATTGGTTTCATGTATCTAATGTTATTAATTACAAAGACTAAATTGATGCCTTAAATACCTAAGTAACTGTCAATCAAAATTAAATAAGGTTTGGAGGTTCATTTTGTAGATGAAAACAATATGAGTGGATACACTATTAAAAGTGACCAATCAGGTTCTTTCATAAAAATTGGTCACAAAAAATTGAGGGATGTATCAAAAAATTGAGGGATGTATCCAAAAATCAACTAAATTAATAAAATTTTATATGAAAATAAATGTAATACTCCAAAAAAATACATCTAACTATTATAATACAAGTTCTACATATTTACTTATAAGTTTAGATTTTTTTTTTCAAAACATATTAAGACTTATAGAAATACAAATATTTAAATTTCATAACTCAAAACAAAACTCTAAAGTCTTCCAAGCTCTCCAGCACCGTCATGATCATCCTGTTCGTGTACGATTATCGCAGTTTACAACATAATAAAAAAAGTAAGGGTAAGCTAATGAAAAGAAATTTCATAACATACATGCAAAAAGAATCAATCAAACTAATCATTTATAAACATTTCTTTAAATGTTATCATATAAAATTTCAATACCAATTTCATCATTCATATAGACCACGTGGATTTATTTTCAGTCACAATCATTGGATTGAATTTCATTTCAATCCCAACGTCTTCCGGAAGACTCATTAAGTATGCCTCTACCAGAAACTAACACCTGATCCAACGATTACCAGCGAATCCAATAGAAAGGACCAGGGTAAGTTCAAACATCCAATACCGAGTGTCTACAGCGAGACCCGATGTGTATGAACTCCCTCTCAGCTTCTCACCACTTGATATCTCATACAGATTTCATCATTCTTGTGTAATACATATCATTCAATCACATAACATTTAAAAATTCATACCATTCAAGAACTTTTTCAACATCAAACAAATATTTGACTTTCAAACCATCAAAATATAATATTTCTACAAGTTTAAATAATATATAAAAACAAACAAAACTATGTAAACACACAACATCAACATCCCTGCAAGAAAAATTGAATATTGGGACCACGTTCCCTCCACATCCAGATCTTCTAGTCTAGGATGCTATTAAAAAATAAAGTTAGTTTCTCTTACCTGTAATTTCTTATCCCGAGGAAATTTCTGTTTAGGTAGGAGAACCACTCTAAAATCTAGGGACTAAAACAAGTTACCAAAACATTACCAAATTTTAGTATGTGGTAAAACAAGTTGAGAGAAACATTTTTCTTAACTATCCCATCAAGATGGATGACTAAATGATAGAGAAAAAAAAAATAAATGATCTTTAAGGTAAAAATGAATTTGCTTTATTTAAAAATCTGATCGGGTAGAAATATATCATGACTCTCTTCAGTTACAACATGACGTGATCATATTTTGAAATAAATGAGTCATGGAAAAGAAATTAAATAAAGTATAGAGAGGGAGAGAAATGGAGAGAAAAGAAAAAGAAATGTTGGGGTTTACAATAAACTTTACTTAAAATTTAGAATTGTTGATGAATCATTTTTATTGAAAGATTTGAATGATCACTTTTTTTTTAATTATACTTATTTTTAATTTAAATATGAGATTTATTCGAGTAAAAAAGTTATTAAACTAAAAAATATTGTAGTATTCAATAACGCTTTAGAGAACAAGTTAAAAAACAATTAATGAAGAAAAAAAAACCTACTCTTGAATTTATATCACTCGGAAGTTAAAACTTAAACATTAATTATTTAATAATAACAATAATAATATAACATTTAATATTAAGAGGATTGGTTTTTGTAATTGACTTCTCATGTACATACTTTATTTAAGTCTTTTAATATGCTTATCCTTATCTTTCTTAATCAATTTCTTTAGTTTTCATAATTTACAATAAAATATCTATCTTCTTATCTATATCTATCTATAATATAAAGGGATTTTTCTCTTTAATTATTTTTAATTTTACTTTTCTGTTTTATTTTTATATTAATATTTAATTTTATTATTATATTATGAATTTTTACGGACAGTTACTGTGTTTTAACTTAAATTTTTTAATTTTTAAGATTTTATCACTGTTTTTTCTCACTTTATTTATCTTCTTCCTGAAATCTCTTGAGTAAAAATTCAAAATATTTTTACTTCAAGATTTTAAAAACTAATAAAAATAATTTATTTATATAACTATATTTTATTAGAAACTTACTTTTTTATGTTTTGGTAATTGTTATTCATTATAATAATTATTATTATATCAAATTTTTAATTAAATTAATTATAATAAAAAATGTGAACATACAACACTGTCGCGCTTCCAATCAAATAATAATGATAATATTACTATATGTAAAATATTAACATTTTATATGCACCTCTCAGTATATTAATAACTTTATTTATTTTTCTTATATTTTACCCCTTTTAGAATAACTGTAGGAGCGGATTCTCTCACTCCTAACATTTTTTTTCATTACTTCTGATTTCTATATTTGGTGGGATCTCATTTATTTTTTATAAACATGATTTTAAATTTTTTTCATTCTAAATCTAAATTCCTAACTAATATCTTAAATTTAAAAAAGATAAAAATAGATCTATTATATTTGTATAAAAATTATATTAAATTTAAAATAAATATGTCAAATACTAAAAAGCATTAAATGACTTATCTAAATTTAAACTTAAATAAAAACATAAAATGATAAAACTAGAAATATATTTTCATTAAGAAATAGTATTTTGATAACTGTAACACACATCAGACACACGATACATTATAAATCTTAAATCCATTTTAATAAAAAGTGTACTTTTTTCTTATAATTTAATTATTACATCAGTTTACAATTATAAAGTGATACAATATAACGTATTTTTTTTTATAATTTAATTTAATATTAGTTGTCAACCTCTATGTAACACTGACACAGACACGGATACGACAAAGACACCGATACGAAGATATGTAAAATCTCTAAAATGTAGGATACGGGGACACATATCTATATATTATATAATTATGAATTATATAAATTGACAATAAAGATTTATGTGTACAAGTATGTTTTAGATTATTTTTTGGAGTGGAAAAATGTTTTTCATGACTGGTTCACAATTATTTGTTTCTAAGTTTTATAATCATAATAACAATTTATACAATAAAGTTTAAATTTAAAGAAAATTAATGTATTTTTTGTTTTTAAAATTGTGTCAGAAATCTAATAAATACTTTTTAAATTGGACACTTCACATATACGTGTCTGAAATGAGTATTGACACTGACACGTCATTTAAAAGGATTGTTTGAGACTACGAAGTATGAAGCTTCTTTTATTAATCATATTAATAAAATAATAAATTTCTGATAACTGCTCGGCCCTGTCTCAATGAATGTGTCAAACAAACCAGTATCTTTTGTACCATTCCCCCTCCTTCTCTTATCTCCTTTCTCTCTCTCTCTCTGTCTTCTTCTTCTTTTTCTCTCTCTCACACACACACAATATATATATTCTTGAATTCTCTTCTTCATTGCTTTTATTTCATCTCTGAAATTCCTCAGTCTAAACCTCCCAACCCAAAAACAAAAAACCTCATACTTTCTCCAACTCTTCTCCTTTTTCCTCTGTTTTTTTTTTCTTTTTTCATTTCTACGGTTTGCAAAAATGGACGTTCTGGTGGGTCCCACTTTCACCATCGACGTCCCCTCCTCTCCGCCACCGCTGTACGTCTCGGAATCCGCCGGAAATCCATACGGTCTCTTCTCCGGGCACTCCTCGGAGAGCTCGTCCTCCATCGGAACCCCGGACGACACCGACGATGAAAACGACGTTGTTTCGTCAAAAAGAAACCAAAACAAATCAGAACAAGAAGAAGTTCAGAACACGTTGAAGGGTTTGGCCTCTCTCGATTCCCTTGAAGACTCTCTTCCCATTAAGTTTGTCTCTCAATTCAACCTTTATTTCCTCTCTCTCTGTAAAAAAAAATACGAACTTTTTTGTTGTTATTCATTCCACACACTCAAAGTATAGTGTTTCTGTTCAATTGCAATTGCAACAAGTTGCAATTTTTAATCTGTTTGGGTGTTTATCCGATTTGGTTCTGACCTGGGCATGTGACAATTTTTAAGGAGGGGATTATCGAACCATTTCATGGGAAAATCGAAGTCGTTCACGGATCTGTCGCAAGTGAACACAGTGAAGGAACTGCAGAAGCAAGATAACCCTTTCAACAAGCGAAGAAGGGTTCAAATAGCATCAAAGTGGTCCAGAAGATCCTCCTTCTACACTTGCTCTAACCCAAAATCGATGCCCCTTTTACCTCTTCTTGAAGATGAAGATTTCTACCAAGAGAACACCAAAAAACTCTCACTCTCTTCTTCTTCTTCTTCTTCTTCATCATCATCAGAGGAAAAAAAACACCAAGATCAAGTTATGGTGACAGCACATCAAACAGAACCCATATCCTATGTTGATCACATGAGGGTTAGATTTGGGAGCTTCAAGTCTAGGAGTCTCTCGGATCTGAAAGAACATGCTGAGGATGAGGAAGAAGAAGATGATGATGATGATGATGATGATGATGATTAGTGGTTTTTGGATTAGGATTAATAATATGTTTTCTGTGTAAATATAGTTATAATTTAGCTTAATGATTTTGGTATTAACAAAATATGTTTTGGCCCTCGTATACATAATAATCTATTTCAACTTGGATTATTATTGGAAGATCCTGTACTTGATTATAACGTGTGGTGTTTAAATTGCAAAAGATAATTACGTGTAAAGATTAAAATATGATGTTTCTGTTTGATGGCTATTTTTAATTCTATGGTGTCAAGACAATAACCAATGATCTCACAAACTCTAATAAAACAATGTGTATATGTTAAATGTGTTTTTTTTCCTGATATTTAGTTAAAATTTGATTTTAATTCTCATCTTAAACAATTTATCTGTTTATTAATTGTATTTTTGGATGGCTGAATGATTCTTATTGACACACAATCTTAAGTTAAGTTTATGTTTGATGAGTTTTCTTAGTATGTATAATTATTTCACATTTTTTTAAATACATGTATCTTTTAAATATTAATATATTTATATTATAATATTTTAAAATACGTACAAAAGAAGATAAAAATTAAAAAAATAAAATAAAAAATTGAATTGACTAGAGGAATAATTTTTGCAAATATTAATCATAACATAATAAGAAATAAAAATGAGAATGAGAACATGTATGTATACTCAAAAGAGAACTAATAAGGAAAAAGAGAAATTATTGAACTCATAAAAAAAGTTATTAAATTGATAACTTATTAAACTTATAAAAAAATTATTAAATTGATAATTATTATTTGTTTAAAGATAAGATTGAAAATAAAAATATTAAATTGATATATTAAATTAATTGTTATTTTTTCAGATAAAAAATTAGAAAAAATTATGTACACAAAAAGCTAGTTACATAATAACCTTATTATATATATATATATATATATATATATATATATATATATATATATATATATATATATATATATATATATATAAAAAATTTTAAATGATAATATTTTTTTTTTTTTTTTAAATAAATATAATAATATATATATAAAAAAAAAA
>Ga0123342_1001327_pt1 | contig 41586 bp, 16 predicted proteins | sample Turbeawhitnodule_FD_89960 | JGI IMG/M metagenome (GOLD analysis project Ga0123342, IMG submission 89960) | Root nodule microbial communities of legume samples collected from Mexico - Turtle bean Mexico white nodule | ecosystem: Host-associated > Plants > Roots > Nodule | place: Mexico: Nepantla...
AACCCGTTTCAGAAAATTATCTACGCAAATAGAAGAGAAGTGAAAAAAAAGCCCCCAAATAAAAAAATACAAACTATAACAATGTTACGGTCCACAGTGCATTTTAGTATCAACACAGAAATTGCAAAGAAATTGCACAGAGAGGGACAATAGGTTTTCTTTTGAATTCACAAGCAATTATTATAGCATAATTTGAAAGAACTCATATATGTCAAGAAACTGCAGTAAGCAGAGCAAAATACCTGGATGGGCAGATTGTGTAGCTAGCCCTACCGGCGACTCTTTCTGCAAAAAAGAAAAACAACACACTTCAAAACAGTGATAACCACCAAGATTTTGGCTTGTTGCCAATAACCCGTGAGGATGCAATTTCATTGCAGGAAATCATAACACGAAGAAATTAAAACATAGGAAAAGAAGCAGTGCGTTAAAATGAGCTAGGGCTGAAACAGCCTTTCAATGATTCATTTCAGATTGAGTCAAGAGGGTTAAAGAAACACGAGAATAAATATTGTCGCTCCATTATTGAATGTTTGATAAATACAATCTTCAGAACCAAATACAAAACTTACCTTAGTGGTGTAGACTTTGTCACCATTGTCGTTTATGTAAAACTGAAGATACATTGTCACTGATAACTTAGCCCTGCAAAAACCGAATCAGATAACAATAAAGCTAGAAACCAGAGCACGTGTTGATAACTATGAAGCCCAGACACGGATACGGGTACTGATACGGACACGAAAATACGGCTAAATTAAAAATTATAGGACACGGACACGTATAAATTAAAATGTAGTAATATATTTTGTTATATGAAAAAAAATAAATTCAGAATTACTGTATCTTTATTCATAATTACAATGATATATTTATATAATAAATTATATTTAAATTATTTGAAAATATTAAAACATAAATTCAAAATTACTGTATTTTTATTCAGATCTACCATGCTGATTAAAATATTGAATAAAAAATAATCCTAATAAATATAATTATATATAAATTATTTGAAAATATTAAAAGTTCAATTAAAAAAATTAAATTCAAATTAATATTGTATTGTATGTAAATTATATTACTTTTCTATGTAAAAATGGTAGTAGGTATGCATTTTAATGGTAAAGAAAAAAAATTTAAGAATTTTAACATTGAGCAGTGAAAATAATATTATAATATTAAAATTAAGTACAGTTACTTAGCTCTCTCCACCAAGTTGCCTTTTCACTTTACGTTTCTACTGTTTACCTCTCTCCACCAAGTTGCTTTTTTCTTTCTTTCTTCTTCTTCCTTTCTTCCTCTTCCTCTGCTCACCACTTTACGTTTTCTACTATTCACCAATGCTCTGTTCCTGGTTCTAATTCATATTTATAAAATTTATTTGAGATTTTAGTTAAGATTTTTCTGAAATAAGGGTTTAGAGTGAACCGCGTCCCCCTCCGGCGTGTTCAAGGAGTGGACCGCGTCCCTCCGGCGTGTCCTGGAAGCAGGCCGTATCCGGCCCACAAAGCTGCGTCCGACACCGTGTCGTGCACGCCTCCGCCGTGTATCCGTGTCGGCGGCGTGTCGGAAGCGCAAACGGCCTGATTTTCGGCGTATCCGAGCTTCACAGGTTGATAACAGAAATTGGAAACAACAATCAGTCTAGGGTTATCAGAAACATACCTGATCGAGAATGAACAGCAACAAAAATAAACTCAGCCGAACGTAAAGAAATAAACCTGCGATGGAGGCGAGGAAAGGGTTTTAAGGTTTTCTGGTCTACAGAAGTTGCTTTGTTTCAACGAGAATGGGCCTTTCATTTAGGTTAAGGCCCTTTTTATTGGTTATGGGCCATTTTGCTAATATGGAAGGCAGTTTCTTCTTGCACCCCTACATTTTTCTTCCTGCACCCCACAATTTTGTAAATTTCGAAACTGACATTCACTTGTTATTTGAATTCGAGATCTGGGAGTGTGCTACGGATTCATCAATCCAGAAGTGAATCATGTTGCTTTGTGGATGAGGGGGTGTTTCGAAAGCAAAGTTTGCATAAATTGTTGATTTCTGGATTGCTGAATCCGAAAGCCTAATTTCTATTATGAATTGGTGGATACGGAATGATTTTTTTTCAATTATGGATTTCTGAATCCAGAATGCATATTTTAAATTATGGATTGGCGTATCTGGAATGGTTTTTTCAATTATAGATTTTTTGCAATTTTTTTATTTTGGATTAACACTGTCATTCATGTACTACAAGAAGCACCAATCCAGAAGATTACCGGACGCACCAATCCAAAATTTTACCAGAAGTGCCAATCCAAAATTTTACCGGATTTCGTAATCCGGAATACAAAAAAAATAAATGTACAGTTTTATATAGGGACAGTTTTGTCTTTGCGCAACCTTGTAGGGGTGCAGAAAGAAAAATGTAGGGGTGCATGAAGAAACTGCCAATATGGAATAGCCCTTGATGTTCACACTTTCTTTTTTATGTTCTCACTCCCACTCTTCTCTTTAATCTTGTATTTTGATAATTATTTGAGTTAGATAATTCATGGAATGTTACCGTGGTTGGGATTGGAATTTCTATTATGATGTTATATATTATATAAAATATATATATATATATAAAGTATTTAAAGAGTGTGAGATAATTTTAGAGGATCATTTAGGTGTTATTGTGCAATAAAATGTTCTCTTTGAATATTTAATACTAAGATTTGAAGAACTCTTTGACATTTTAATATTTTGTTGAAGTTCCTAAAATAGGTGATATTTTTACAATAAGTGGTGATAATAATTATGATATGATGTTACGATAGGAGCCAAGTCATTCCATAATGTTGTACCCCGAGATTATTGGATCCTCTCTCTTGCCAATTTTACATAATTATAACTATTAATTAGATGGTAATCCGAATTATCAGCTTCTTCAAACAAATTCAACTTTTTCACATTCCCAATCTTTTAATCCATCAAATATTGATTCACTCAACTGAGTTGTTTTTTTTTTCTTACGTTTGTACCTTCCCAAAAGCTTCAATTATGACCATTTTTTTACTTTCTTGTGGTTTCGCTATTTGATATAAAAATTATGTGCAGGCTTGTCATAGTTGAAATTTGTTGAATTGAAAGTTATTAAGAAAGGAGTGATGGTTGCTTTTGGTAGCGGTTGAAACTGTGATTGGTGAGGGAAATGGATTCTGCAAGGAGTTGGTTACAGAAATTTCAACCACGAGATAAATTAAGAGCCTCTACTAGAAAGAAAGATGATACTCATGGTGGAAACGAAGCTCCAACCGTGCCTATGGACGATGCAACTCTTTCCAATATCACAAAGCAGAAGGTTGCTGCAGCTAAACAATACATTGAAAACCACTATAAGGAACAAATGAAGAACCTTCAGGAAAGGAAAGAACGGTATGTTACGTTTCATTAATATTAATAATTTTATTTTAGTCTTGTTAGTGAGATTTTTAAAGGAATTAATGCGTATTCTGTCATCTATTTTTAAGAATAAATGTTGTTTTTTTTTCATTAATGCATTATAGTTTACTTAGTATACTAGTTGTAGTGCAAGAAGAGATATTATATTAATTGGTGTTCCTAGTTTAGCTATAATTTCTAATAACTCTGGACAAACTACCCTGGTTGATGTGAAATAGGGTGTAAGTTTGAATAAGAAAACATGCGAATAGGATGAAGAATCAAGAAGGTTTCTCTAGATGTAATTTATTGTTTGACTCAAATTTGGTGGAGGTGATCCTCTTATTTAATCTATATATATTTGAATGTTTCATAAATCTTAATTGGTGGTTCTTAATACAACACATTCTAACTATGCAATCCAAGTAAGTTAGTGAAGTTGTATTAATTATTATTGTGGGAGATAGAATTAGTTTCATGAATTTTCTTTAGAGTCCAAGTTGAGATGAATTTTAGAGTGCAAGTTGAGATGAATTGAAGAGTGGTCAGCCTTTTCTTACTATTTAGTTAAATTATATTAAAATTATTTTGTATGTTTCATTAGATATTAATTTGAGTTATGATTGTTGGATAAACAAATATGTTGGAAACATTTTTAATACTTTACATATTACAGTCGAACCATCTTGGAGAAGAAGTTGGCTGATGCTGATGTATCTGAGGAAGATCAAAATAACCTACTTAAATTTTTAGAGAAAAAGGAAACAGAATATATGCGTCTTCAAAGACATAAGATGGGTGTCGATGATTTTGAGTTATTGACCATGATTGGAAAAGGTGCATTTGGGGAGGTATGTTTGTGCTTTTTGTGTGTGATACAAGTTAATGTGATTGCTACATGTTTTCTTAGTTTTTAAATCTATTTATGCTTATGACCATCAATGGTTCTACTTTTACCTACAACTTAAAATTGTTTTAGGTCAGAGTTTGTAAGGAAAAGGCTACAGATCATGTATATGCAATGAAAAAGCTAAAGAAATCAGAGATGCTTCGTAGAGGCCAGGTTGACAATCATTTGTCTAACTACATATGTTAGTTTTCAAAAGATTAATTTTCATGTTAAAGGCTACTGGAGTTATCGCACTTTAACTTTGTTAATTATTTCAGGTAGAACATGTTAGAGCTGAGAGGAATCTCCTTGCAGAGGTTGACAGCAATTGCATAGTTAAACTTTATTGTTCTTTCCAAGATGATGAGTATTTATATCTTATTATGGAATATCTACCTGGTGGGGATATGATGACTCTACTCATGAGAAAGGATACCTTGACTGAAGATGAAGCCAGATTTTATGTGGGAGAAACAGTTCTAGCTATTGAATCAATACATAAACGCAATTATATACATAGGTATGTATGAAATTGGTTATCTACTAGGTATTAATCTTGCATTCTACTATTGTGTTATAGTTAATTATACCATGTAGACCTAGGTGGCAGTCAACCTAAAATAAATTTATCTATAAAACATTCTTAGGAGTAAGTATTATTGTGATTGCTAAAATATGATATAACTTGGGTTGATTTTACATTATATAAACTGATCTTCATAATATGGCACATTGCAGGGATATTAAGCCTGATAACTTATTACTTGATAAATATGGACACTTGAGACTGTCTGATTTTGGATTATGTAAACCATTAGACTGTAGTACACTTGAAGAAACGGATTTTTCCACTGGTCAAAATACAAATGGAGTCGTACAAAATGATGAATCTGGACGAACACAACAAGAACAATTGCAACATTGGCAAAAGAATAGGAGGACACTTGTAAGTTCAAAACTACTATGTGGATTTTCTTGTGTGTGTGTGCTTGTAAATGTGAATGTATAAATGTTGCAGGCTTATTCTACTGTCGGTACACCAGACTATATTGCTCCAGAAGTTTTATTAAAGAAAGGCTATGGAATGGAATGTGATTGGTGAGTTATATGCTTGCGAATGATAAGATTCAAATTAATTTCATTTTTCTTTTATGACACATCTAACACATAAGCATATTTTTGTTGCATTCAATAGTAGTAATTCTTTCAAGACATGTTTCAAGTAACATAGTTTGTTTACTTTAGACTTACAAGTATATTTGATGAATTAGATGTTTTATTTTGATACAATGATGTTTGTCATGATAAAATTTCCAGGTGGTCACTTGGTGCTATTATGTATGAAATGTTGGTGGGATATCCACCTTTTTATTCTGATGATCCAATGTCAACATGTAGAAAGGTAACATTTATTATAAAAATATTTGCAGGCTAATAGTATTGTTATGTTTTTTATTTGATTTACTTTAACCATCTCTATTATGAGGATGACGATAGTTCAACAATTTTATATGTTGTATTGCTCAATACATTTAGCTAACTCCCTATTTTGTGTAGATAGTAAACTGGAGATCTCATTTAAAGTTTCCTGAAGAAGCAAGGTTAACTATAGAGGCTAAAGATCTTATAAGTAAGCTTTTATGTAATGTGAGCCAGAGACTGGGCTCAAATGGTGCAGAAGAAATAAAGGTGTTGTATGGTGTGTCATTTTCTACATTCTTAAATATGTTGTGAAGACTTTTTGATATAAAAGTTACTTTCCTATTGTGTTGTTTCTTTAGGTTCATCCATTTTTTAATGGTGTTGAATGGGAAAGATTGTATCAAATGGAAGCTGCATTTATTCCTGAGGTCAACGATGAGTTAGACACTCAAAATTTTGAAAAGTTTGATGAGGTATTTAAAATGTTTCAAAGTATTGCTTATTCTATGTTTGCAATTGATTTAATGTTAGTCACATTGATAAATTATTCTTATTTTATCTTTATCACTTTTGTAGTCTGACCACCAGGCTCAATCATCAGCAAGAGCTGGCGGTCCATGGAGGAAGGTATTACAACATTTTATTATTTTTTACATTTTTCTTAAAATTCTCTTTATGATTATAATAAAAATTAAGTATAAATACCACATATATTGATAAAAAAATATTAAAACACAATAGTATTGTGTTTTTAAAAAAGTTATACTATAATTATCTAATTCAAATTTATTCCTCTCACTTTCTTCTTGGAAAAATTTATCCATATTTTGATATATTTTGTTGCTTATATAGTTGATGTTGGTGTTTACAAATTTTAATTTATTAATTTATCTTACACATTTTTCTGTTTTCATTCTTATTTGACTTATTTAATTTGATGGCACAGATGCTTTCATCTAAAGACTTGAATTTTGTGGGATACACATACAAAAACTTTGAAATTGTCAACGACTATCAAGTTCCTGGGATGAGTACGTTTTTTTTTTTTTCACATTTCCTTCTAAATGTTGATAATGTTCATTAGAAGAATTTTATTTTTATTTTTATTTTGTTTCGACTGTTTACTTTTGAAATTAACTTTTGTTTCTATTTATATATCTATTTGAAAATTTATGATAATATGAATTCTAAATATTTAATATAATAAGTTAAAGATAAATAATAGCGAGAAATATATTAGAAAGTTGAAAATCCTAATATAAATGAAAATATTATTTTCAAATATACACATGTAACTTTCGGTAGATGTTGAGAGCAAGTCGTGTTATTTTTGGGTGAGAGAAGTTTTAATAAATTTAAAGGATTAATCTCACTTCAAAATTATATTAAAGTAAATAACAATGATTTTGATTAAATATTTTTTCCTGTTTTTGTGAAGTTAGCGAAATTTGAATTCATTTTTCTTTTTGCCTTCTTTATTAAACTAGAGAATTTTTTTCATTGATTTTAATTTTTTTTTTTTTTCTCTCAGATTTCTTTTTATGTAAACATAAAAATCTCAATAATGATTTGGCACTTTAATAATAAATATAAGTAAAGTATTCAAATAATATTCTCCGCATGACTTGACAAAGTTAAGCTAATCTAATTTATCGATGGATCATTTTCCTTTTGTTAAGCTAATCTAATTTATCGATGGATCATTTTCCTTTTGTTAAAACATGTTGAAATTGTATGTCAATAGTAATTTACACCAATAAATTTATAGGAATTTCCGAGAAGTGATGTACAACACAAATTTATTATTCATATTGAAAATTAAATAAAAATTTGAATGGATGTGTATGTCTATATAAAGAATGTGTTACATGATAATATATATTTTTTTAAATTTTGTTTTATCTTTTCTCTTACTTTGCAGCTGAATTAAGGAAGAAAAGTTCAAAAGTAAAGAAGCCATCCATCAAGTCCCTCTTTGGTATATTCACTTCCTTTTATTCTTTTAAATTTGTTTGATTATGTTGCTCATTGTATACATTTTTTTTTTGTTTATTTTTTTGTAACACTAACTCTTGTTCAATTATCTTGATTAACATGTAGATGGTGATTCTGAAACATCTGAAATATCTGACGCTTCTGATTCAATTGCAAGCACAACTAAAAAGTTTGATGATCTACCTACTAATTCAGAATAGAAACAATAACTCAAGTCTATATTAACCATTTTTTGTGTTTATTGTAATTTTTGTTCTTATTCCAAAATTTCATTTGTTTCTTGAAAACCTCAACATGGATACATGATTGATGGTTCGCAAAAAGGTAAGAAATATGTTGTTTGTAGATACAATTGATTCCTCTTAAGTTGGTTTAGATGAATCTCATAAGTTTAGTTAGTTACCAAATCTATAGAAATGTAAATCTCTTATATAATATAACTTGTTCAACATGAACACTTTGTAAACAAATATAAATCATGCATATAATGTTTTTTTGCCTTTACATCAATGATAACAAAGCATTATTCCACTAGTGCATAAAAGCTCTTAGACAAAGGTTTTTAAAGCTTTTAGACAATGATTTTCAGATCATAGTCTATATTTTGATTTATAACGATGATTCACAACCGTAATCTATAAGGCACTATAAACGGTGATTATTTTGATAAACCATCAACTATAGTTCACAACAAATAAAGACAAAGTATATCAAAGAAAGGTATAAATTATGGTCTATTTTTTTTTAGTTTAAATTATTATATATGTTTTTCTCCTCTTGTTAACCTGTTCATTTAAAAACCCAACAAGATACAAATTCAAACAGATACACATTTTTTCCAACAATAAAATTATATATATATATATATATATTGATAAATAAATTACAAACACCAATATATATTCCTATCTATCTAATTTCCTATACATTAGAAGCATGGTATATTACTTAAACCTATATATATATACTATTAATTAGCTATCACAGTTATTATAGAAATTAATAAAGTATGTGGCCTGAGCATTTCTCACATAGTCCATTGCTTCTGAATGTCGTGGTTGAGCATCCGTAAAATACTACAATACAAAATAAGTTCAAATTAGTGTTCAAGTACATATACTTTTATTATAAAGAATAATTAATATTATTACATGCTCTCAATTTCTTTGAATGTATATCCTTATATAATGGTAGTCATCTATTCATAACGTAGTAGTCACACTCATACCCTCCCAGTTGTTTATTACATTACAATTTAATTTAAAGTTAATATTCATATTTTGACAAACAATAAAGAGAGGAATACAAAAAATTACAAACTTTTAGGTTCAACCATGTCAACTTTTGATCATTTTCACTAGATTGACCTCTGAGTATGTTATATCCATATGACCTCTGAGTATGTTATATCCATATCATGCCCTGATTAATAGAAAAAATCTTGTTAGTAAACGTTTAAGTATTAGTGATCATACTTTATTAATATTAATTAAACAACCTAATATTAATTTATATTTTATTAATATTAATTATATCATTAACTAAAATAATATTAATTATAAATCCTAAATTTGTATAAAAACATATTACTCTATTTATAAACCTTAACATTAATTATTAAGTTTTAATAATCTTAATTATATAACTAAAATAATATTAATTAAAATAATTTTAATTATAAATCCCAAAATTAATTATTACTTTTTTTTAATGGAAAAGCAAAATGAGTCCAACTTGCTCCTTGTCATTGCCAAGTCATCATCACACAATTTTTTTTTTGCGGGCCAGCAGGTTAATTCGTCCAGCCCCATCGTTGATCTGCATTGATTACGAGTTATGCAAGGTGGGCTAGAGCGGGTAAGCGGGTTAAAAAATTGAACTTGTCCCGCTTTGTCATTCTTAAATAAGTTAAATATATTTTAATAATTTAGATCCAAAAATAAATATAAAAACATGAATAAATATTAAAATAAGTACAAGGATATTACATATGAGGATGTACACATTTTCATTGTTGCAATCAATAAAAGAATTATTTATTATTCATATTCATATTAAATAGAATTTTCTGTTCAAATCCGATGTATTCGAAATATATACTTGAATACAACTTCATTTGTGAAAAAAAAGACCTCAATATATATTCTCTTTTCTTTTATTTTGTTGCAATATTTTTTAAAATTGTCTTGTTTCTTCTTTTATTAATTTTTTTTGTTCTTATAACAAGGACCAAGAACACTCGAATAAGGCTGACAAGACTAACTGCTTTACAAATCTTCCAATCTTGGGCTTTTCCACGTTACTCCTTGGGTTCTCTCGGTTTCTTCTTGGACTGGACTCTCTTGGTTTCTCCTTGGGCTGGACTCTCGTCTATTCCTGAGGTTGGATGCTCTCAGCTTCAACTCGGGTTAGGTGCTCTCTCGGCTTCTTCTCGGGTTGGGTGCTCTCTCAGCTTCTCCTTCACGCAGATGGCTGGGTGTACCTGCAAGGCGCTCCGATGTCAAAGTCAGAAATGGTTTTATGTTCATCAGACAGAAATCACTCTTACTTACCTCTTGTGTTGACCTCCTATTTATACAGTTTTCTTAATGGGATTACACTTTACCTTTGGACTTTCTTTTTACACCGTTTTATTATTTACGAACCCCCTAACGCAGGCTTTTATTTAATTAATAATAATATTCCTTATTATAACAATAATATTTATATTTTTGTTTTATTCTTTTATACATAACCTTTCGGTTATTCTTTTATTCATGACCTTTCGGTTATATCTTGTATTTAGCTCTCGGTTTTAGCCTACCAATACATTTTCAAAAAAAATTATGTTTAATTTAATGTTAAAAAAACAGTGAAGATAAAAAAGAATTTTCATCACTTTTCCTTATATCCATACGGTGAAACACATAAATACCATACTATAGAAATTTAATGAGTTATTTTGTTTGTTTTCAATGGTAAAACTAAAATAACCTTAAATAGAGCAAGTGTCAATATAATAAGAAATTTGGTATTATAATTTCAAGTGATATCTCTTTTTAAATTATATTTTTTGATTTGGTGTGAAAAAAAAAAAAGGAAAGGTAGAAAGGGTTTTCACCACCTTTTCCTATAAATGCGAAAATATTTTGTTAACACCCTTTATCAATTAACACAAACTTAATACCGCAGACGTAGTATTGGGTGAAGATGTGGCAGTGGGGTTTTTTGTAACTCTGATGAAAGTGATGTGGTAGTTTTGTAAGAGTGTAAGAATTTAACGTTTGAGTGTGGATGCGGAAGCGAAAGTGGGAGAGTTTTGAACAAAAGGGAGAAAGAAGCAACGACCTCGTTGGAGGGAGGGAGAAGGAAGCAGCGAGAAGTACAAACCAAACAGTAGAACAAGCGAAGCACAAATCATTAACGTCTTTCTTATGCGGTTGCCACTACTTCTGTGTTTGTTTGGCCATATATTACACCGGTTAGATGGCTTAATCGGTGTAATATGGGTCATATATTACACCAGTTGGATGGTTTAACCGGTGTAATATGGGTCATATATTACACCCACCCTACCAGAACTAGTTACCCAACCTCAGGTTCTGAGACACGCAAAACTGGTTACCCGTGTGCTTGTAAGTGGTTACTTTTGTGACGTTTATGGCCACCCACTCTTCATGAAAAAAAATTCAAAAAGTTTTTGAATATGAGCCATATATTACACTGGATGGATGGTTTAACCGGTGTAATATGGGTCATATATTACACCCATGGTAGAACTGGATACCCACCCTACCAGAATTGGTTACTCAGCCACAAGTTCCTCCACGTGTACTGGCACACGCAAAACTGGTTACTCGTGTGTCTATAAGTGGTTACTTATGTGACGTTTATGGTCACCCACTCCTCATGAAAAAAATTCAAATTTCATTTTTAATAAGGATCATATATTACACCAGTTAGATGGTTTAATCGGTGTAATATGGGTCATATATTACACCCATGGCAGAACTGGACACCCACCCTATCAAAACTGGTTACCCGGCCACAGGTTCCTCCACGTATACTGACACACGCAAAACTGGTTACCCGTGTGTCTGTAAGTGGTTACTTATGTGATGTTTATGGCCACCCACTTTTCATAAAAAAAAATTAAAAGCTTTTGAATTTGAGCCATATATTACACTGGTTAGATGGTTTAACCGGTGTAATACGTTCTGAGTAAAAAAAATAATATATTACACCGGTTGTTACAAAGAACCGGTATATATTCTTTTTACCCTATTTTAAAGCTCGTGTCTCATTGCTCATTCGCGTTACTACCCTATTTTGAATTTGTCACGTTACCAAACACAATCTCACTCTGACACATCATTGTCATGTCTGTAGCGTCAAATGTGTGTTAGTGTCAGAAGTGTCAATATATCGAGACTCTTATAAATGGGTATGGAAAAGTGAAGTTGTTTTTTAGTTTTGAAATTTCATAGTGATAAGACTAAAATAACCTTTAAACTCCCAATATGATAAAAATTCAGTTGTTGTAATTTCAACGGAAAGCGATGAGTTTTTGTTTTTTAAATTTGATATTGGCAAACCTAAAATAACCTTCAATAAAAATTTGTCAATATAATAAAAAAATATCACTGTACTTTCAGTTAATGTACTATCTAGGTTGAATGGTCGAAAGATTAAAAGATCAAAAGATTGACGGAAAGGTGGAAAAGCCGACAATAAAACTGAAAATCAAATAAGAAATGAATAAATAATTAAATAGTAAATTATTGTAACAAAACCCGTTAAATAAGCCCAAATACTGGGAGTATGTTTAATGAATATTAGGTACAAAATGTAAAAGCCCAATTGCATTGAGGGCCCAAGAGGTCAGTAAAGTAAATTTTATCTGATGATTAACTAAAATTGATTATGACTTTATCATCTAGTCCCTTGCAGGTACACACACTTACCCGAGAGCTGACACCAAGACCAACGATTAAGAGTTCCATTTGATCTAACTCAGTAAGTGAGAGTCCACAAATTATTCCCAAGTCCATACCCAAATAATGTGAACAATGTAACCAAAAACCCAAGTACAAATAGAATATCGAAAAATCGATAGATCCAGAAAAAAGAAAGATTATTTATTTCTACGCCATCTAAGAACGCTTAACATCTCTTATTTATATACATAAAATTGACATTCATGATGATAAAACTAAAATAAACTTAGATAGATCAGGTGTAATATAATAAATAAATTGTTCTTGTAATTTCAATTGACATATATTTTTATATAGATATTATACATTTTAATAAAATAATATTTATTTTTTATTTAATAAATTTATTATTTTTATCTCTAAAATTAAAAAAAGTGATTATGATATATTACTAAGTAAATTATATTGTAGTGGTTTAAAGTTATAATAAAAAAGATAGTATATTATTAGAAATGGTAATTTTCAACGAAATCGTTATATCTATTAAAATTAAATTATTGAATAAAGAAGTAAACATAATATAAAAATTCAGTTGACAAGATATTAAGAAATTAAATAAAATAATAAAGATAAACTATAAATAATTATTTATATGAAATAATAAATATATAACTAAAATAAATCATATACTTAAAAACAATGTATTTATTTCGAGACTAGAAACACGACAAATAAAAAATATTTTATAAAAACCAAAATCGAAATACATTTATTTATAAATACCAAAAGTATATCTAAATATTAGTTTGATTTAAAAAAATTATTTCTATGGAATTCACCTCATTTTGTATTTCCATGTTGCATATGATGATAAATGCCTTTATCCGAGTGGGAACATCTGACTTCACCACGTTTTGTGTTTAAAGTTAGATTTTGTATTGATATAGTTTTCATTTTTTGATTATGCATTAAAGTCCCTGACATTATTTTTATGCACTTGCGTACCCTTTTTCTATATGCCGTGTGGTTTAGGCACAAAATTCTGAACTTCTTCTGACCCATGACGGTACACGGAGGCACGTTTCAAGTTCCCAACCTCACAAATCAATCATCATTAATAACATCTTTATTCATCAACATTCAACTCTCTCTCTCAATACCTTTGCTTTTTACCAAAACTAAACCTCTAAGCTTCATTTTAAATTCTTATTTTGCATTTCCTTTAGCCACAATGGATTAATATATAAACATAACTTTAACTTAGGACTTAACGTACTTCTAAAACACTCTATGTGTCATTCCAAGTTGAATTGACATTTTTTAACCATACGGTAAAATTTTATATATTAATCATTAAAAATAAATAAAAAATTTAAAAATACTAAAATGGGTAATTTGTGTTAAAATAATATAATTTTAGTATAATCAGATATTTTAACTGCAATCATTTAGTTTGTATTGAAATAACACTGACAACACGATTTCTTGTAACTTTGACATAACTTAATTTTTTTATAATTTTAAAAATTTGACTCATAATTTTGTGAGATTGGATCTTAGTAAAAAATCCATTGAATAGTCAAAATCAACGAATGTTGCATGTCAAAATTTGTCGGATGAGTAACCGCATAATATTTGTGATTGAAAGCGGAGAGAAACGGATAATAAAACAAAAAATAACATCATTTTTATATAAAAATTAATAACTATTTAATGATTGAATTAATACAGAATTTAATATCGTAATACGTAGCTAATTGAATACTCTCGTACGGGAGTTTGATAATTTATATAACATTATAAATTTAAATATTTTTGTTATATATATATATACGTATATATGTATGTATAAAATTTGTGTTTTGTATTATTGTACCGCTAACGATAGGAATACACATGTCTTAGATGAAAACCAACCAAACCATTTTAGAGAAGCTCACTCAATAGGTAACGTCTCATCTATATTCTAGTCATTAGATGTATTAACATAAACCATAGTTATCAATATACACTATATTTAACATAACACTGCAAAAATAAGTTTATAAGACAATATATAAGTCATCGAAATTGTAAAAGTAGATCTGGGTATTATATTATTGGACATGTGATTCAATCCAGGTAAAATGTATAAAGAGAAAAATTATTTAGATGAAAATGATTGAGATTTGATGATAAATATTTTATTTGTAGAAAAAAATTTTATAACCAAGGAGTAAGAGTGAGAGTTTGGTTGAGTGTTGACTCTAATTAATTTGTAAAAGGAATATTTCTAACTTAGGATGGGTAAATTTTCTATCTATCACCATTTATACTTTTATTTTTTTATCTAATATTTTTTTGTTTTTATTTTTCTATCTAGCATCTTTTTGTTTTTATTTCCCTATTTAGCACCCTTTTACTTTTTATTTGTCTATATAGCACCATTTCAAAAATAAATAAAAAATTATTATTTTTTAATAATTTTAATTTTGAATGCATTAAAAAATAAATATTTTTAATGTTTAAAATAGTTAGAAATATAATTAATGAATAAAGAAATGAATTTTTACAAAAATAAAAATAAAAAGATAATAAATTTAAAATGTTTAGTTTAAAATTATTTTTTTTAAGAATGAAGAAAATAAAAAATTAAATCCTACAACAACATAAAAGTTGAATCTATAACATAAATTAGTATTTATTTTTATTATTATTGATGATGTAATCTATAAAACATAAATTTTTTTTTTTTAGGATTCTGCATTTAAGATAAACACTTCAATATTATTTGTGTGTCCACTGTTAATTAATACTAATTGACTTTGTTTTTTTATAATTATGTCCTGTATTTTTTACTTCAAATTAACATGATTACATCATCAATAATAATAAAAATAAATACTAATTTATGTTTATAGATTCAACTTTTATATTGTTGTAGAGTTTAATTTTTTTAATTCTTAAAAAAAAATTATAAACTAAACATTTAAAATTTAATACTTTTTTATTTTTATTTTGTAAAAACTCATTTCTTTATTTATTAATTATATTTCTAACTATTTTAAACATTACAAATATTTTTTTTTAATGCATTCAAAATTAAAATTATCATCTTTTTTAATTTATTATTTTTTATTTATTTTTTAAATGATGCTAGATAGGGAAATAAAAAATAAAAGTGTGTTAGATAGGGAAATAAAAACAAAAGGGTGTTAGATAGGGAAATAAAAACTAATGGGTACTAGATGGGAGAATAAAAGTGTAAATGGTGTTAGATAGGGAATTTACCCCCACTTAAGATACATCCCATGCTGAATAATTAAAAAAATAAAATTGCGAAGGGAAAATTTTACACTAATTAGTTATAACAAAACACTTATAAGAGTTTAAAAGTTCACATTTATTCTAAAACTTGAATTTGAGATGAAACTATTTTTTAAGTAAAAGTATTTTAGTTTAAACAATTTTTAAGTACAAGTATTTTACTAGTTATAATTTTTTTTTTGTTTAATGTTTTATAACAGGATACACTTTTATAAAATGAAAGATCTTTGGTATAAGTAAAAGTTTAGAATTTTCTACCTATTTTATAACATATTCATTCCAGTTATTACGAAATGAACTATTGACTTTGATATCACTATTATGTTCTTTACGGAAAAAAACACTAGAGGAATTTAACATCATTGAATCATTAACAAACTCATATTGACTTTGATATCACTATTATGTTCTTTACGGAAAAACACTAGAGAAATTTGACACCATTGAATCATTAACAAACTCATAGAAGAGACCAAAAACAACTTTCACCATAAGACCTTAAGGTGGTGAGTTTGTAGATCTTTCTCCTTATATGTTGCTCATCTCACTCATTTGTATTCAATTTGAAACTTTTAACTCACCTTGAGTTTTTAACATCATTTTTACATTAGGTTATTGTCTCGGGAAATTGAAAGACAACAATAATGGCACTAGAGTCAACAATTTGTCTTGATAACTAAATAAAATGAGTATGACATAGAGTGATACTTGTATCAAAAGTCTTCCTAGCTGAAGTTTAGGTTAGGTGTCTTGTTAAGATAAATGACTACAAAAGTAAATGATCTTAGAGGGACAATGAACTACTCTTGTGTCATTTAAGGGTGATAGTATCTTTGTACATGAAACTCGTACTTAAGGGAGAGATTGTTAGGAATTTAAGTGTGAGATTGAGTTCCATATTAAGTATAAATGAAAAAGTTAAGTACAATATAATATAAATTCATTATTTTAAGGTTTTGAGTTTGATATGATATTATAATATTTTACATGAGTTATTAACGACTCAATAACTCATTTTAAGATTTGAATTGAAAGTGGTGTAATGATCTTTTATATAGTTTATTAACAACTCTTGTGATAAATTCCAAAATATCGAACCAATAAACCAACAACATCTCACACTGAAAAAAAAAAAACTTTAATAAATAATAAATAACAAACTATTTACCAATATCAAGACTTTCATAGCTAAACATGATTTTCTCTAATCAAAACTATATTTTATCAGCATATGTTGTATTGATTCTTTAAAATTTATATAGAATTAAAAAAAATAAAATTAGAAAGATATAATTTATAATAAAACAAATATAGTCTAATTTTAAACTTTCTATTATTTATTCATTTAAAATTTATCTGTATATATTAAAACCTTAATTCTTACCACACAAGTCAAATCTCCTTCAATTTAGTATATATCTTAAATAACATGTTTTCGGTTGTATTATTTGCATAAAAAAATTAAGAGATTAATGTTTATATTAATAGTGAAAACAATTATCTTTTTGAATAAACTAAAATCATTGTTGATTTTACTTTTAATATACTTTTATAGAAGCTTGCAAAATTGTTTAATTTTGATAATTGAATTTTATATATTACATTAAATATTTTTTTTCAAAACCATAAAGTAATAAAGTAAAATAAAATAGTTTTCAATAATTTATTGTATTATACGTAGATATTTTAAATATAATTAAAGTAGAAAAACTAAAAAAATCTGAGAGAAAAAATAACATAATAAACAAAAAAAACATTTTAAAGGTTGTTAAGAGATAAATAAATAAAAAATACATGCACTAAAGCTTTGAGTTTTTTTTTTTAAAAAAAATCAATTAATCAATTAGTACTCAACAAACTATTTTTCTTTTTCATATATACTTTTATTAATCAATTATTTTTTTCTCTTTTATTAATTTTTTCTTATCTTTCCTTTTTTTTGCTACCGTAATTCACTAGAGTTTTTTTTTTACAACCAAGTCATGAAGTATGAGAAACAAACATTTTACAAGTAATTCTAAATTTCAAATGAATCTTAATACATCATAATTTTTTTTATATATAACACTAGTTGTCTTTGCTCCATCAAGAGTTCAAAGCAATTCAAAATATTTGTTCTACACTTTAGAGTTCTTTTACACAACTCAAAATGTTAAAGTCAATATGAAGTCACTACTTAATTAAAGAAGTATTAGGACCATCAAAAGTCAACTAAATGGATTAACCATTCACTTTTTAAACTATAAATGAGTCAATTCAACATTATTCACTTTTTGACAAGTCAAAATTTGTGCAAATCCAACTCGACTCATCATCGGTCAGTGAGTTGATTCACTTAAATATGTTTTATTTTTCTAACTTATTTTAAGTATTTATTGTAGTGGGTTAACTTGATTCTTATTTATAGCAAAACAATCAAATTGTTCACCTGTTTCACCAAACATTAATCACAATTAAGAAGTAACATTATAAAGGTAGTAAGTGAAAATCAAGAGTGTTAACATATCCAAACACTATTAAACATTATTATATTCTTTAAAAAGATCATAATGCACAAACTACATATTTAAAAATAGTAAATAATTATGACAAGAAAATGTCAAAAAATAATAAAGTGTTGTTGATGGTGGATTACGAATCAACTCACTTTCAAATCGATTTGAAACCGTTTAACCTACAAATTAAGTGAATAATGTTCACACATTTAAAAAAAAATTATATGTTTTCTAACCCAACCTGACTCAAACTCATGATAAATTAGGCTAAATCACAAATTTGAACTCATTTTCGCATGTATAAATATAATCAATGATTTTATCACCCTTTCTTCCTTCTTAAAATCCAAAATTACTTAGAATTACAAAAGTATTGAGGTTAATAATAAAAGATGGTTTCTTATTTAATAAAATTTAAAAAATCACAATAAAATAATAATACTTTTTTAGTTATAGTTAACATGTTTAGCATGCATCAAATCAAATGATAGAAATGTGAGATTAATTTTAAAAAAAAAATCAAAGATGTGAGCATTGAACAATATAAACTTTAATTAATAAATAACTTATATTTATATAAGTGTAGAATTAGTTATATCAAACTCCAACAAAAGTAAAATTAGCTACACAACCATTTGTAGCAACAAAATCGAGAATGGAGATATCTAAAGCTTCCTAACAACCACACACATTGATACTTTTCAATATTCTATAAGTCACTTCTAGAATTAGGTTTTCAAAACTTTTTCCTTAATCTTGATGCTAAGTGTCATTTTTCCCATTCTTAGTATGGGGAGGTAAGCAACACAAGGATGTTTTTAGTTTTCTAGTACCATCAACACCTAAAATTTGGAGAAAAGAGTGACACAAAACACAGCCTCTATCGCATGATTCCAAGTGCCTAAGAAGAGTTGGACACTTGATCATATCAGCATGATACTTTTAGAAGTTTGACACTAAAGCATGAGAAAAAATCCATACTAAGCACCAAATATTTTTCTCTATGTATAATTTCCCATTTAGATTTTTACTTGAAATTTAAAAATACTTATTATTGCAAAAAACAACAATACTTGTACAACATACAAAAAAACACTTCTTTATTATAAAAGGCCCAAATAATTTTGTTTTCAATTGATTGCAATCGTGTACTCTATAATGGTACACAACCTTCATCATTATGTTTTTGTTTGGCCAATTCATTAATTACTATTTAGCTTTTTGTTGAGTGGAATAATAGGGTTTATGATGGATCCCACGTTCCTCTCTCCCTATAAGTCACTTTTTTTTTCGTCTTCCAATTATTGTTTTTTATATAATTAACGTGTCCCATATCTACACGGGTATAGATTTTATGCACTCGTGACACCTTCATTGTACAAAACCTTTGAAACTTCACCCTTTTTTTCACAATAACCATAAAATGTTTTATTTGTTTTGTTGGCTTTATACAAAACTATGTTCCTTCATCATATGCTAACATTTTACTTTATTTAAAACATGATCAAAATATTAACTTTTGCAAGTGATTAATAAAGACTAACGTTGATTAAAATTAACACATAAATAGAATGAGTGCAATTTTGCACACCAAATCATTCATAAATTACGCTAAACATTTTTTCTTTTTCACCATTGATTTTTATCAAACAAGGGTAGTTTATTCTTAACGGCATCATTGCTGCTATGAAAAGTGAGGCGAAAAGGTTTAAATTTGAAATTAAGAAAAAGGAAAAAAGAAGAAGTTGTCGTTCATATAATTTTTTTTTGAAGAAGGTTATTATTTAAACAATAAACCATTGTTTAACAGTAAAAGGTTTATAAAAAAATCAGTAAAAGGTTCACCCAATTTTGCATAGTAATGAGAAGTAAATTCTTAAAACAATTAAGAAAAAACTTATTTCAATGACGTTAAAAGTACTCCGAAAAACACACACTTCCAAGTTCCGTTTAGCTAAAAAGTATAATATTATTCCTTATATTAATGAGTTAACTTAATTCACTCATTAGTTGAAACTTGAAAGCAAATGCAAGTTCTAAATATCAAACACGATGAATTATAAGATTTTTATTAATCGATTCTTTTATATATATATATATATATATATTACCCAAATTATGAATTCACGAGGATGAATATTCATTATCCGTACATACCTATAAAAATCAAATTGTATAGAAGTCAATTTGGAAATAATGTTATGAACTGACTACAGAATGTGATTTTTTTGGAAAAAAAAAGAAAATTCCAAATGTAATTTGAATATTATAACTGAGATTGTAAACACTTTTTAAGATGAAAAAGAAAAGGAAATAAATTAGTAATGGAAAGAAGGGAAGCAGTTTGACTAGGAATGGGAGAGGTTCAGAGATAGAAGGGATCGGTTAACGCATCGTCGTGTCACAATCTACCAAATTTCTTTGGGAACACAGTTTCAGTGAAAAACAATGATAAAACGAAGATAAAAAAAAGAGTAAAGAATTATTAAAATAAAAAATTAATTTTAAATACAACGAAAACACGCCAACGATTACTATAATCTTGCCAGCTTTTCCTTTTTCACATTCTCTCTCTGTCTCTGTCTGTCCCTCTCTTGCTCTCTCTCTCTCCAAAGTCCATACTTTTTGATTTGTGGAATTACTCTTGTTCCTGGTTCAGCACAGCCTCCACAATCTCCTCCTCTTGCTCTTTCTCTTTTTGTATTTTTACAATAAAAAGATTCAGTTTTGTGTGTTGTTGCTGATACCCATTAGCATTTTGTGTTCTGGGTCAATGCGGTCATCTTCTCTGCAAATTAGGGCTTCAATCAGTGGTCTGGGGTGATCGATTCTGGCTTATGAGTGGATAAGAAATGTAGTTGGAAAAGCTGGTGTGTATTCTGAATAATAAAGATTTCATCTTCATTGTTGGGGATGTTACAAATTTTGTAAATTTAGCATCTTTTTTTATTTGCCCCTTATCCTGGATTTGTTCTTTATTCCCCTTTCACGACTAATCGGACGACTAGATTAGGAAATCTCATTGGATTTGAGTGGATGCTCCAATAAAGGTTGAAATTTTTGACCTGGTGGACCCCTTTGTGCACATAATTAAGTGGTGGAATTTGGAACAAATCTGAGCAGAAAAGTTTCGCTGAAGTTACTGGTGAGGGTGTATTGAAGGTCTTTTAGGATGGATCATGTTATTGGTGGGAAATTTAAACTGGGAAGGAAAATTGGGAGTGGGTCTTTTGGGGAGCTTTATATTGGTATGTTCATGTTTTTGCTCCCTTTTTCTGTATTACAGTAATTATAATATTCCTTTTAAAGCATTTCCATAGATAGTCATGTGGTTTGTAACATATTTTTTTTCCTATCATCTTTGTCAGCTGTCAATATACAAACTGGAGAGGAGGTGGCTATCAAGCTGGTATGTTAGTTCTCTTCTCTTCAATATTTTAGCTCTCTTTTGAGTCTGGATGTGGTAGAATGACTAATTAGTTAACCCTTATATGAATTTGTAGAGATCCATTGATGTGTTCCTGTTTCTAATTCCATTTGTCTAATATGTGCATACATGAACTAGTCAGTATTTCCTTGATTTAATCCGTGGAACATGGTTTTAGACCGTATAATTGTCTTGCACTAGTTGTAGTGCTTTAGAACTCACCTAATTTTTTTTTTTATCAATGTTAAGAGTTCCAATAAGGATACGTGACAATTGATTTGAGATGTAGTTTATTACTGTCAGAGTAACTAACAGAGGAAATAACATCTCTCTCCTGCATTTTTACTGAGAAATGGTTAAGGTTTTCAAGAAATCAATAAGATTACTTTATGCATTTCAGTGGCATGTGAAATGCTACATTATCTTGCTATGGGTGTAGCGCATACTTGGTTCCCATTATTACGCTGCAGTTTATCTTAGATTGTTCATCGTATTCTTTCTTCTGTGTTTTCATAGTTTTTTTTTTAAGTTTATGATATTTGTCTGCACATTATTTATCTGTGTTTGTTCTCAACCCACTCGTCCTCTCTGTAAAATTTCTAGGAACCTGCGAAGACCAAGCATCCCCAGCTTCACTATGAGTCAAAATTGTATCTGCTTCTTCAAGGAGGAAGTAAGTCTAAATCTCTATTTGTTTTCTTTTCCCCCCCATTTTGGTACTAGTTGTATTAGGCATTACCTCATGCTAAAGTTTCACATTAAAATTATTTCTCTATCGTTCTGTTGTGTGAATGCGTGTTGCTGTCTTTTTGAGTCTAGAGGATATAGCTTAATACATGTCCTGAATCTTCTTCTATTTATGAAACCAAAATCATTAGTCTCAAACTATTCCCTCAAAGTTACGTGAGACTGAAAAAGTTTCTGAAAACAAATAAGATTTTTTCTTTTGAGTAATGCAATTTGGTTCCTTCTTGAAGCGGGGATTCCCCATCTCAAGTGGTTTGGAGTAGAGGGAGATTACAATGCCATGGCAATCGATCTTCTTGGACCAAGTCTGGAAGATTTGTTCAATTATTGCAATCGGAAGTTAACATTGAAGACAGTGTTAATGCTTGCTGATCAATTGGTGAGTCCATGTGGCCATCATTATCTAAGCAAAGTACCTTACTTCGTGATACTAATGTTTGACTTGCTTAATACTGTTTTTCAGATTAACAGAGTTGAGTATATGCATTCTAGAGGCTTCCTTCACCGCGACATTAAGCCAGACAATTTTTTGATGGGCCTAGGACGTAAAGCAAACCAGGTATATTATTTTGTTGAAAATGCCTTCTTTCTTCATCTTCTTGTTTTGGAAGATTTTGGTTGTTATTTTATCATTTTTCATATGAATGGAAACTAAATAACTCATGTTAGTATTACTTAGACATGATGTCAAAACACATTTTGGAATTCAAATGTGCAAGACTACTGAAGTACGTACCTACAACAGAATTGGATTAATCTTTGTAAGAGAAGACATAAAATGGTGTTATGCTACTAAGTATCTAAGAAAGTAAGTTTGATAAATTGAATTATTCTTTATAGTTCAAGAGAAGGCATAAAATGGTGTGATGCTACTAGTATACAAGAAGATAAGTTTGATAAACTTGCTTCAGGAAGAAGAAAAGTTTATCTTTGCTAGGATGGGGAAAGAACCTTAAAAAATACAATTCATTTGAAAAACTGCGAGTCAGGTGGTTATTCTATTTTGTCCTGTTTTGTACCTAATTGTGTAGGAGTGATTAAGTTTAGGTTTAGGAGTCGCTTTCTACAAAAACCAAGAAACAGTACCTTGCATGTCATGCTGCTTCAGATTTTGGCTTGTCATGGCCTCTTCCACACCTTGAAACTCACAACACATTCCTCTGCCTCTTTTCTAGTCATTTCAATGAGTTATTTTCTTTTCTTTTTGCCTTCAATTATATTTCAGTGTAATTCTTTGGTGCCACTAAAATAAATGATTGATATATTCTGAATTGAACCATTCTATTTGATCATCCAAATTCCAGTTCTTTTAACTTTGTTCTTGTCATGCTGGATATCTCATTTCAGGTTTACATCATCGACTATGGCCTTGCAAAGAAATATAGGGATCTTCAGACACATAGGCACATACCATACAGGTAAATTTTGTCATCATTATTTCAGGATATTGAGGTGTAGTATATAAAATTTTAACTAGCACTTTAGGGAAAAAAACCTTGTGGTATTTATTTGTGTCTTCCTTTGATTTAAGCATTTCTATCACATCACTTTTGTAGGTCCTGTACCCTTTTTCAAGTGGATAGTCTTTACCTAAATTTAGGTAGTATTGGTATCATTCACTCACTACAATGATTAATGATAATATTAATTGGCATCACTGTCAAATATTGTGGATGTGGTTGTCCTTGCAACCAAGCACAACTATGCAAATTGCAAAATTCATCTTTCAGTCTATTTTTCATTTCAGTAATATAGTTCTATTTCTTAATTTTTTTGCAAAATTCACATTTCTTTTCTTATTAACTGTTGTCTTTCTTGTTCAGGGAAAACAAGAACCTTACAGGCACAGCTCGGTATGCAAGTGTTAACACCCATCTTGGAATCGGTGAGTAATATGTTGTGAATTTGTGGTGGTTCATTCTTTTTTTGTGTGTTGACAACAAATAATTAGAACTTTTGCTTTATTTTTCTGGCAGAACAAAGCAGAAGGGATGATCTGGAATCTCTTGGTTATGTGCTCATGTACTTCTTAAGAGGAAGGTCAGATAATTGATAGACACATCTCTTTACCCCGTACATTAGATTTGGAAATTTATTGTGTTTTTCTTTATGTAGTTTATAAAAAATTGTTATTCTCATATATTTCCATTGTACAATTTTTTTTTCAGTCTTCCTTGGCAGGGACTGAAGGCTGGCACCAAAAAACAAAAGTATGATAAAATCAGTGAGAAGAAAATGTCAACTCCGATAGAGGTAATGATAATTAACTCGATCAGTGCAGCTTTTGGATAAAATTGATACTCCCTCTGGATCTTGTGTTTTATGCTTTGATTTTGGTTGGATGTTGTTGAATGGTGTGATCTGCAGTTGGACCTGGATGTACGTATAGGTTTAGAAGATAAGTTAGACCTGAGAGCCACTCCCATAATAGTTTGACTTCTAATGTGAATACTTATGAGCAAAATGAACTGCTTGTTTCTCCTGTGCATTAAACTAGATTTAGTTATCTACAAATATTGAATGATGTTATTAACTAAATCCTCATGTTAATTTTCACATTTTAAGTCTTAAGTTGTATATGCTTTGCATTCAACAATTGGCAAAACTTGCCTATTGTGTATTTTACCTTTCTTTCCTCTTCTGTTATAGCTCACAATTTTGTTGGTCCTGTTTTATTATTAATATTGTGCCTGTATAATAGGTGCTTTGCAAATCGCATCCCTCAGAGTTTGTATCATATTTTCACTATTGCCGATCGCTGCGGTTTGAGGACAAGCCTGATTATTCATATTTAAAGAGGCTTTTTCGAGATTTATTTATTCGAGAAGGTATGATGCACATGATATCTAATTTGTAAATTAGCATTTTGTATATTTTGATGAAAACCTAGTATGTTAAATGGATGCAAATTGATCTGGACATTCTTATTGCAGGCTATCAATTTGACTATGTTTTTGATTGGACTATATTGAAGTATCCACAGATTGGTGGCAGCTCTAGAGGGCGCGTTAGTACTTTTATATCATGCTTGTTTGGGTTTTTCTTTCTGCTTGAGGTCACTTACTATAATTGTTTTGATAACAGCATGAAAGTGGCAAGGCAGCTATGCATGCAGGACCATCTGTACAAAAGCCAGAAAAGATATCAGGTCCAATCTCTTTCAGCCAAATAAGATGATGAAATTTGTTATCCTTCTAATTTAAAACAATTCTGACTCCTGGTGATCAGAAGTTAATATATTCTATGACTTCCATCTTCCGAATTTCAGAAAATAGATAGTCTGAAAACATTAAGCCATATTTATCCTTTTCATTGTACATGTCAATTGTGGTTGAAACTACTGTACCTTTCTCAAATTTATTTTTGTATATCCCATGGTCATTCAAGTCACTTGTTCATTTCAGTTGGGAAAGAGATTCGTGAAAAATTCTCTGGTGCTGTTGAAGCTTTCTCTCGAAGGAATCCAACAAGTTCCAGTCCTCGTGGTGATCACTCCAAACATAGGGGTTTTGATGAAGTAGCAGTGCACAAGGATGCGGTAAGTTCTGTTTTTTAACAATTAGATTCCATTATTCCTCACATGAAGATTCCACTGCTGTTTTCAAAATATGAGAGTTTTGTAAATATGTTGCATGCAATCATTTGTTATCAATTTTTATATTTGATTTTATAGTTGTGGAGTATTCCCATCACGGAAATAATGGTGAAAGTTGTCAGTTAAATAATGAGTTAGTTTGTTTATCTTCAGACCTTTAATTTGTCCATCATCATCATCATCTAAGCAAAGATCCTTTGTTTGTCTTTTGCTTTTGCCATTTTAATTATGCCTAACGCCTATATATATATATATTTGTTTATATTTCTATTGACATGTTAACCTTGTCTTTGAAGTATCATGAAGAGAAGGGACGGAATTCATCTCGATATGGCAGCAGTTCAAGAAGAGCCATAATCTCATCATCAACCAGGCCAAGTTCCTCCGGGGATCATACTGACAGTCGTACTGGCCGGCTCACCTCAAGTGTGAGCCGTCCATCTACTAGAAACGCTCAACCGACATACACGCGGTCTGGATCTACCAGAGGCAACCGCGATGATCCCCTCCGGAGTTTTGAGCTCCTCTCTATCAGGAAGTAACAAGTATATTTAGTTTCATTTGTTGCAGAGACATTTTCAAAATTCTAATGCACCTGTTTATCCCAGAACTATTGATCTCAAGCTTTTTGGAATCATGTTCACGTATATTATTGAATTGCCATGAGCCATGAGGTTATAAGCAACTTCATTTGCTGTTACCATTCTGTGGACCAAGGTGGACTATTTTCTGCCCCCTCCTAGATAGAGCCTTCCGAAGAAGATTTCTCGGTGTTGTATCATGTTCCTAAAACATGCTCCTGAGAACTCAACCAGGGTCCTCTCTTGTTTACTACAAAAACTTGTTTTCTTTTTTCTATAAAACAAAATAGATGAAAGTAGTGTTGTAGTTTATGATACATTTGTTATTGTCTCTTCTGCATTCAGACTCAACACTGCCTCTATGTTTCCCTTGCTATGAGAGTGGAATTAATGATGTTAGAAATTGGTCTCAACCAGTTAGAGCTGTTTTGAGATATTTCAATCTTCATTTCTCCTGTAGCTTTATGTGGTGTTAGTTTTAACATTTCTGGTGTTTGGTTAGTTGGTATGATTTCCTCAAAATAAATTTGTTTTAGTAGATATATCTAACGAGATTATTTTATGTGAGAGCAAGAAAAAATAATGGTTCTTAAATGTTATCATGGATGGTTAAGATTTGAATATACAAGTCATTATGTTGCATGATGAGCATTTATTTTACTTGTAGTTTTGATTATCAAAGTATAATTGTACGAGTTAAATTTATACTTGTTTTTCTATAAAAAAAGTGTCTCGTTGGATAAAGGTGTGTTGTATGGTTTCCATTATTCACTAATTATGTTTTATGGTATTTCATTAATTTTCTTTTTCAAGGTAACATAACATTATATTCATGCAACAATAATTACCTAATACAATTGTTCTAACAGATTATTTTAAGGACAAACATGATATTCTCCAAGGATAAATATAGAGTATTTGAGGACAAATATGAACAGATACAGTATTTCATTAATGGTTATTTATTTTTAGTTTCTCTCTCTCTAATTCTTGTAAATAGTCTGATTATGTATAGTGATTTAAAAATAAATGGACGTATTTGAATTATTTAAATTATTACCAATTAAGATCTTATAATTCAAGTTATAATTCAATTCCATTTAAAAAATTATTTACAAGTAATTCAATTTTTAAGAACTAAACCATTAAAACAAAACAATTCAGTTTATTCTACTTTGAAAGTTTGATACACACCAAACAACTTAAATTTTATATATTCCCAAAAGTCAGAAATCAAACTTCAATCACTGTAAGTGATGCGAGTCACTTACTACAATCTCCTATTACGAATAAAAGAAGTAGCGATAATTCAATTTTAACTTTTAGTTTTTGTTTAACCCAATAACACTTTTCAAGTTAATTAACCCCTAGTTATTTCTTAAACTAAAAAGCATTGTCTATGACAGTAAGTAAGACACTAGAGAATGCTTGCATTTTGTCACAAATGGATATTTCAAATTTTTGTTAAAGCTTTGGGAATCAACTCTTGATAATGCAAGGACTACATAGAATCAATGAATCTACAAATGTTCAAGCTATATTATCATTTTCCCTTGCTTTCATTCCAAACAAGCACCAGGACCCATAATCTGAAAGCTTTTTCTTCCAGCCAGAACATTAATTAACGTGGCAATTTACATAAAAATAGCATCAAACTAAAGACAATATATTATTCTTCATGCCCCCAACCACAACCTCTACAAGTAAATTGCCATCTCAGCAATTTTGATATATCATCATTCATACATGATTATGTCAAGGATGTATGTACACACTCAACTTGTGAAATCCCAATAAAACATGAATTTTTGTTTCAAACTATCACAATCCCAGGCAAAAAGTTATGGGTTTCTAAGAGCTGCCAAACGCTTCTCAAGTTCGTCAATGCCCGAGCTGCATCAAATTTACAAGGTCAAATAAACTTTAATAAAAAAATAAAATGACTAAATTTTTATTTATTCATGCAAAATAGACACATGGTCCAAGTTAAATTCTTTAAAAAAAATAACAGAGTTAGACAGAAGATACCTGCTAACATCTTCCGTATTCTTTGTTGTAACTCTCCCTTTGGGAGCGGCTGATAACTGCCAGAGTTCAAATATGAATCACATTAAGTCAAGCAAAAACATTATGACATGAAAGGAGTGCAAAGATTAAGAACAGCATATTCCTACCTGTGAGGCAACATCCACACCAATTTCATCCAGCACCTGAAAAAAGAATTCAAGTGAAATTGTCACCAATTTTGTTTTGTAATTTGAAAAAGAGATGTGATGATACCCAAACAATAAGACCTATCTCAACAAGATTATGGAAGGACTAGCCTAATGGCCTCAATTGACCAACCTAGTTCACTTCACCCAGGGATAAATAAGGCTGGGTGTTTTTTCTTATTGATTCTTGATTGCCCTGAGTGTTGTTGGTGTGGTTAGGACCTAAATTTGGACCAATGATTCTAGCACACCTGACTAATCCTCAAGAATTGTAACAAGATACATTTGTTATTCTTCCTAGTAAACAACTTTATGTGAAATAATGTCCAATATCACTCTTTAATTATTTGAAAAAATTAGTAAAAACCCTGCAAACATTACAGCATACATATTATTTTTTGAAGTTGCAATAGAAGATAATAGAGAGTACCTGATTTGTCAGTTCATCGGTTTCCTCTTCAGCTTCATCATTATCCAAGGCATCATCTATGGCATCCGACATCATTTCAGTCTGCTCATAAATTATATAGCATTAAAGTCCAGAAGTTGTTGATTGAAACAACACAATGATTCCTGTTTTTTCTAACTTCAAAAATTAGTAAAGCAAAACATCATCTTACAGTCATATCCATCTGTGCTGATTGTTTCTGGAAGTCCTGTATAATTTTAGCCTGCTTAGCTGGTTCCATTTGCTGCAATGAATCTTCTAATTTAGCACAGGGGAAAAAGAATAAAAATGGAAGCAGAGTTTAAAGACTTCGATTTCAATGTTTTATTTTTTTCAGAGGAAGTTAGAAAAAGTGCTGTTATCATTGCTGTTTCCAGATACAGTATTTTTCCTTTGAGTTTCTCCTCAATGTGGGATATATCCATGCCATCCAATTTTATCTTCTTCTAATTCTCATTTCCTTCCCTCATGTGTGCAGTGATAGGAGGGGAGGAGGGCAGTAATATCTTTTATAAAATTTAGCAAAAGAACAATGCCATGTCCTTGACTATTCTGTGTAATAAAATCTAACAAACCCCTCAGTAAACCCTAAATATGAATAAACTTTATGCACCAAACCCTCAACCTTTTACAAACTTGCAGATGGATCTATGAATAAACATCAAAATGCATTTGCGTTCACATATCTGTATTGGACATATATATTATACCATTACTTTTAGATACTTCACCGATATGTATTTTTGAAGTATATAAGCCTTCAAAAAATTTAATTCAGCCAAACTAAGTCATAGAAGTACTGTTTGAAGGCAATAAGGCAAAAGATTCATGAAGTCAATGTAACCACTTTTATTTAATAATATTGAAGAAGTATGCCATTAATGTGGATTTGCAAAATAGCAACTGTATATTTAGTTCCATGATTTTTTTGTACATAACCTGCATGTAGCATATCCTATAAACTTTAGAAGTAGTTGTATTATATCACTATATTGGATGCAATAGTATTCAATACACATCATATATATGGATCATAGAGAAACCTAATCAAATGTAAGGACAAATATACTATGTAAGGACAATATACATATTTAAAGTATAAGATTGAATGTGCTACCTTATTGATAGCTGCCATTGCCTTTGTAGCGCCTTTCATGCCAACAGCAACAGAAGAATGGGCATGCATCGCCTGCATCAAATTACAAGCACAGCCAATACAGGGCAAATAAATCATGTACCTACTCAAACACAAGTAGCAAAAGAAGACAAATAAACACATTACAATAAACAAAGGCTCCATCGACACGTACCTGCGTGTGAGTTGCTATGCCTCTCATCTGAGCTCTACTACCTTGAAGATTCGCAATTTGTTGCCTAAGCCTGACCAACTGGCGTGCTAGAATTTTAGTAGCTGCCTGAAAACAAAACATTCAATTTTAAACTCTGTCCAAGTGATCAATGTCTGCAGACAAACGCAAAAAACCCCCCAACTGTGAGCATGAAATGCAGATGATACCTCATTGCCTGTCTTAGCAGTTCTCTTTATCTCAGCAAGAAGCTTCTTTTCCTGATACCACAAACACATGATTCATATTATATAAATATAACACACAAGTTGAGATTCGAAAAAAAGGATAATCACATTCACTCGTTAAGTAACTACGAATATGACATACTTCCAATTGTAGTGCTCCAATTTCCTTCTCCACACCTGAAATAAGGAAACATTTTATTATCACATAAGTAGAAATCTCACACCTCGAACTTATTCTGACAAAAAATGATCATAACCAAGGTAAATTGATTGATGAAAGGGTTTATGATATGAAGTTGACTGAAACATCACATCACCTCTAGTGGCGTTCGCCATTTCTCGTTTACTCTCACGAAGGGCCTCTGCAGGAAATAGAAACAAGGGCTTTTAACCAAACCAAAACGTGAAAACTAATCGGAAACGCAAGCATCCCAAACATGACGCTAATCTAACTCTGATTAGCTGAGAGAGAAAGCGATAATTTGGCAGAACAACAACAAGAAGAAGAACCTTTGGCAGTGGGTTTCTTGGAGAAGATGTTCATGGCGATCGGTCACCGTGGAATGGAATTAGGAAGAGACACGCACAACACAACGATGAAAGATCCTCGTAATTTGTTAATCTAATTTTCATGTTTTTTAATATATATATTTATTTATTTTCCTCTTTCACTTTTTATTTTTTTAAGATTTTAGTTATTAGAAACCGCGTTGGTTTGGTCCACCATTTTAACCATTATTTTTATTAAACAAATGATAATATTTATTTCCCTGTCCAAAATAAATTGGACATTTAATTTTGTAAAAAATTTAGTTTAGGGTTCACTCCGGGCGAAAGTGATTAATTCACCAATTATTTGTTTGTTCCATGGAGTAAATTATTATAAACTTTTCACATATATATTCAATTCTTATTAATAAAATGAAATAAAAATAAAGAGGTGGTTAGAGAAAATAAAGGAGAAAATAACAAATTATCGATATCAAAGGGAAGAGAGAAAAAAAGTGTAGGTTAAACAAGAAAGAAATTGTGTCATGGCAATTTTAAACGATTTTTTTTATTTCTCGTTTCTCCAGAACCTAACTGTAATTAAAATAATTTGTTGAATTGACCTGGAATGGAGAATGAAGACATGTCTATATATAATGTCAAAACACATAAGGAAAATAATAATTGATTTAAAACAATTATATTCCATCCTTTAAATAATATCTCTTTCATGTCAAACATTCTTAAAATTTATTATATTTCTCATTTAGTTTATGTATTTCTATTTTTTAATTTTATCCATTACTTCTTCCTATAAGACAAGTATGAGGTGTTTTTTTAGCCATATTCCAAGCATCCTCCAACACTCATTAATAATGAAATCCACTTATTTTGTGTCTTTAACTCTTCATGTTACACAATTCCACAACTACAAAGGATTGAACTAATGTTTTTAAAGTAACAAAAAAGAAGAAGTTACCAAGTAGTATAAAAATGCTTGCAAAAGAAAACATTGAATTACTTTGTTGATTCTCAAGACAGTAATAACTAAATACATTAATTGCATAAATTGCTTGTAAAAATATCTGTACATAAAAAATCATCAATAACCGAGTAAACACATCACCACCAAAGCAGTATTCTAAAAAGATACATTAGAATTTGGTGAGGGTTCTAAATTCAATCCTTAACTACTCAATAAGCAACCTGGTATATAAACAAAACACCTCTAATTTAGGTTACTATTTAGTGTACTTTCTCTAGACTCTCTCTCAAAATGTCCATCTTCTTCAATAGACTCCTGCTTGTGAGTTAATTTGGAGCAACTACGTCTACCATGGCCTTCGTGTTGGGAATCCTTAGACTTTGCTTTTGATCTTGTTCTGGCTGAGCCACCACCAACATTGGAACCATCTTTTAACATCTTGGGACGTGTTTTTTTAGGCGCCAAATCACTGTCTTGTTGGAGGGAATCACCCGTGTGCATGTCTTGGTCGGTGTCTTTGGATGCATTACATGAATCATTTGGTTGTGAATATTTTGCTGACCTTTTTGTACGTCTTGGTCTGTCTGATCTTTCCTTCGTCTGAGACTCTCTCACAGTCCCCATTGAATGTGATTGTCGTTTAGATTTAGCCAAGTCGATTGAGTGCCTCGCATCATCACACCCTTGACTTTTCACAGATCTTGAACTTCTTTCCATTAAATCTGCTTAGCAACATTTATAACAACTACATTTCAATATTTATATTACTATCTTGTAGAAATCTGGATCTAACTTTTTCTATTTTTACGTATGATATCTACACATGCAAACGACAAAACAAGCATTTTATGAATCACCATCCATGTTATGTTATGAAAAGGTCACACCAACAAGTTAGATTGGTAAATAGTTAGTGTATATATATGTATGTCATTCACTCATTTCATCTAAACGAAACAAGATACACCTCTTAGCCCAAAACATTGGAAACCCAATATTATATTATGTACCTGCAGAGTTCCTTTGCAATGAACTATTGGATTCATTGCTATGAATGTCTTCTTTATGATTTGGAGATGCAGATGCATTCCCTGGGACAGATTTAAACTCGTTCATCTGAAACAAGTGAAGTCATGCTCCAATGGCTTCTTAAAATGATGCAAAATTACATACATTATTAATTAATATTTCTCTCTCTCAAAACAAGGTTAACAAAACCAGTTTTACAATATTGCGTTCGTACAAAGAGTAATTGAGTAGTTAATTGAATGTATTAATGTTCATTAATTAACAGTTAACTTTTTTTGGGAAAAATAAAGAATTACCCAGGAGGGATTGTTTTCAGAGGGATCATGACCATTCCATCCAATATGTGCTACATGCTTTACATCTGTGGGCTGACCAATCTCAATGTCTGAATCTTTGTCATTATCTGCAAAGAGCACATATATAAGAGTATTATTCCTTTAATTAATCATCATCATCATCATCATCTTTCTTCAACTTTTATATATATTTGAGAATGTTAATGGATAAAATAATTAACATGTTAAAAGTACAATTAGAAATTAATTACAATGAGGGAAAGAAAGAGCAATGCCATGCACGTACCGAATATCTGAGAAATGAATCTTAGGCCTTTTAGGAGACCCTTCACCTTGTTGTTGTTGTTGGACATGTTGAACAAATCTTATGCCTTCAATTTTCTTCAAACAAGTAATATGAATTCAGCTTTACTTAGACTTCACAAAAACCTGGAAGATAAATAATTCAAAATGTTGAATTTATACCACAGATATGACTTTTAAAAGGGATTTCAGTGATGAGGGTTATCCACATCTCATGTAGTAAAGTTCTCCCTCCTGATTTTAATAAATGTTCATACAGAAACCATCAATGAGGATAAGGCTTATATTTTAACATTTTTTTCTTGATACTCAGAACCTGAAAGCATGGTTTAGGATTTTAATGTCATTTGCAGAAATTTGTCTCAAAAACTTGTGGCAGGTTGTGACCACAAAGGTGTAATTGGAAGAGTCTATTAAGAGAAAAGGGATGAATGCAGAAATGGATTCTGTTTAAAAGCACACCCATTTTTACTTTGGTTAATTCTGTGGCGATAGTTTACTTGTTGGTTTTCCCTTTAATCAAAATCAGAAGCTTATCGAAATTTCAGGCGTGAATGAGAATATTTGAAAGGAAAATATAATTATGAAATGATTTATTTGTTATTTTCAATTTATTATTTACTTTTTATATCATATTTTCAATTTGAGTGGCATGTTTTTAACTATATTAATATACTATAAATTTTTTAAAGTTGATTTAAACCAAGAACATCATTACTTAAAATTATTAAGTTATTGTATGAGAATTAAAATGACAAAAACTAAATAATTTTTATATGAAAAATAAGTATTGTGAGGATAAATTGATAATAAGTGACTCATGGTTTAATTAATAAATAGAAAATAAAACAAAATAAAGAGAACAACATGACCAACATTAAAATAAAATATAAATAATAATATTAATTAAATTTTTTTTATCAATGTTATACCTAGAAATATATTATTTTTTTTATTAATCATACTTATTTTTTATCATGCTAATCCAGATCTTAATACCTCTCATTAAATTAGTTAGAAACGTTAACTAGAAACATGCTCCTTAATTTATTTATGCATTTAAAACTTTACTTTGTTTCATTAATAAACGAGATTTTTATAATAAAATCACTAACACCCACTGTAATTGAGAAATCTGTGTCATCTTAGTTTCCATGTTTTATGCGTTCTGATCAGAATAAATTTTAAGATTTGCCTCAATATAAGAATCAATATTATAGGAAAATTTACTAAATTAGTGCATTTTTCGTTGATAGGATCAAAATGTCAGATTTTTAAAATAGTAAGTTCATGGGTAAGTGGTGGTAACCATTCTGCAGGGAAATTGGAAGAACATGTTTTATTATCTGATGTAAGGATTTGCTTTTCTTGATGTGAGTTAGTACCTAAAAGAACCAATTATGGATTTTTATTGAGATTATCTTAAAAGAACCTATAAGAGTTTGATAACCTCTCAAATATTTATTTTATTTTAATTTATTCTTTATTAATAAAAGAAAACTTTATGGATAAATCGTGTTGGGATGAAATGATTTTGTTGTAAAAAATTGTCTCATAAAAACGATTTTAGCTTCAAATTTGTCATTCAACCCAATTCGTATTTGTCAACAATAATTATGGTTTTAGTGACAAAGTCACTAAAACATTTAGAAATCGTATGTCCTAACAACTTTAATTTAAAAAAGGTCATTTGAAGTCAGTTCATCCTTCTTAATACTTTTGGTTTGTGAAAGCAACTCCTAATGTTTTGACTCTAGCATGCAGGTAATATTAGACAAATCAATATAGCAAGTATTATTTTGCGTTGTTCACAAGTAGAAGAATTTGCGGGTCATTTATTTTTGGGTGTGACATTGCTTAACAACTATAATTTTAATATTTTTTTTTATAATTTAATTATAAATTTATCCTTTATTATATATTTATATCTAAATTTATTATTGTGCTTCATTATTTTGTATTCTATTGGACCTACCTTTATTTTCTCTTTAGGCCTTTTACTTAGTTTATTTCTTTTATAAATAGCCAGCTGCTGTATTTTTTCAATACACCTAATTGATCAGATTCTATTCTTCTCTTCCTACCCTATTTTCTTCAGTCTTTGGATGCACATACATGCTTTTCATTATTATTGAATGACCGAATTAGTAGTATTTCGCGGTCTTCTGTAAACCATGGAAGAATCTCAATATGGCATTAGAGCGGGTTGATTCCATTCACTACTCGTAATAATAATAATCAAAATTAATGGTTGGTCATCGAACAAAATAATATGTTTTCACTAATGTAATTTTTCGATCAAGTCTCCCTTCGACTGCAAGTGTGTCGTGGCTTGTGCTGGTGTGGTTTCAAGTAAATACTACACAAAATATTACCAACGTGATCGTGTGTTCAAATAAATATTATCAATTGATTCCCTTCATGATATGTTGAATGTTGATATATTGACAAAATTGATTCCCTTCATGATAGTACAATAACATTGATGATTTTTGTGTCATCTTTATCAATTTCAAATTCATAAAGAGGCATGTTAGAATATTATCATTAATTTCCATCTACTTTGTTAGAATATTGTCATCAATTATTAGAAGAAATAATAATATTTAATAATCAATAAGTGAGATAAATGTATGTAAGTTTGTGTTGTTTTGTATGTAAATTAATAATTAATGGTTCTAGTTCAACTAATATAATTATCGTATAAAAATAAATGTTAATTGTATAAAATAATTTGTTTTCATTAATTTAATTTCTCAATCAGCTCTCTCTTGCAATTGTCTCGTGGCCTTGTGCTTGTGCGATTTTAGATAAATCCTATACAAAATATTACAAATATAGTCATAGTACAAAATTAAATGTTCAATCTTACGTACAAAATAATTTATTTACATTTATGTAATTTTTTAATAAACTCTCCCTCCGGATGCAACGGTGGTCTTGTGATTGTGGGAAAAATACTACACAAAACATTTTTACATTAATCACAAAAAATAATGTATTTTATGAAAGACTACTTCTCTTCCTACCTAATAATTAAACGTGCTAAAAATCAAATCAAATAGAATCAAAATAAAAAATCGAAATATAATTAAAAAATGATAAAAATAGATTGTATATTATGTATTATAGTTTTTTTTAATAAAAATAAATACACATATGGTAGCGATAAAAATAAAAAATATAGATATACAATAATGATAAAAGTAAAAAAATGTGAATGTTAATATTTAAAAAATACAAGTACACATTAATGAATTAAAATATTATAATATGAATTTATAGTTTATTTTAATAAATACAAATACACATATAATAATAAAACTAACAAAATACAGATATACAGTTTGATATTTAAAAAATACAAAAAAAGGAATAATTTTTTTATGAATTTATAGTTTATTTTAATAAATATATATAATAATGATAAAAATAAAAAATATAGATACATAACAATGATAAAAATAAAAGATTGGATACATAATAATAAATAAAAATATAAATTAATAACAAAAATAAAAAATACAGATACACAATAATGATAGAAATAAAAAATTAAATACATAATATTAATAAAAAAATATTGATACATATTAATAATAAAAAAAAATACATAGACGAACGCAAAATTCCCGTAATATAAATAAAGATGATAATATAATACTAAAATGTATATATTACTTTATATATATCAGATTTTGTTTTAATTATTATTTTTAAATTGATAACTAAGTTATCAATTTTTGGATTGAGTCATTGAAACAATAAAATTACATTTTTTAAAAACTATAAAAGTTAAAATATAGACATAGCTATATAAAATTATGGAATTGACTACCCATGAGTTTGTTCAATTGGTTAATGGATTCGATACTCAAATCTTCTTTTGTGATTTAAATGCAATCTCCATTAGTAAATTAGTAATAATAACAGTAATAATATCACTTATTATTTTTGTGTAGATTTTTTTTTTAAATCAACTCTCATATTTTATTTAGCTAGAAACAATTTGATTTGTTTTTTTTATCACATCCTCTAATTAGAATTCATTAATTTATATGAATGGTCATGATCATATATAATTTAAGTTTGAACAAAAATTATGCAAACAATTTTGATTTAAAAAAATGAGCAAGATTATATGATTCTAATCATAAATAAGTTTGAATATTGGCCTTGAAATAAGAAAATAATTAGAAATAACAACTATTATTTTTTTTTTCTCCCTACTTTTTCACAGCGATATTCTTAGTTCCTCTCTCTTTCCATTACACCCAGAAAAATGAATGGATTTTACAAAAGACAACTTGCTTCCCCTCCTGCAATTGACTTTTCTTCTGATGATGGAAAGGTACTTCATTCTTCAAACCTTTCTCTTTAGCTAATAATGACATTGTATTTGATTCTCTACCATGTTTTTGATTGTTTTTTTTTTGAGATTGATATGTTAAATGTTGATATATTTACAATTTATATTAGATTATAACTGAATTTTTCTTATTAAAATAAAATAATTTTAAATTTATATTAATTAAATTATAATTATAAACAAATATTTTTCATGTATTGTTGTGAAAGTACAATTTTTCTTGTTTGTTTGTTTTTTTTAATTTTTTGTAGGTGTATTGGACAAATTTACTGATACAGTTTTTATTTTATTTATAAAAATGGTTAGATTTTAAGAAAACTACATAGATAGGTAATACGTGTTTTAAAACATGACTTTAAATGTACAAATTATATCTTAAAATACAAATTTCAATAAAATAAAACGTGGCTTAAAATATAATTTTCTTTTTAAATAATAGATATTATGTTTCTTTTTTTCTTTAAAAGAAATGGAGTCATATTTAAAAATAGGATTTTAACTAAAAACAATAACTGGAGAGTGCATTTCAAAATCAGACCTCAAGAATGTCATTGTGTTTTAAAACTTTATTTTATTTTTAAAAACTTTTAAAAATAAAACTATGCTTTAAAATATAACTTTTTTTATAATTTAAAATTAGTTTATTCATATTCCGTAATTGTTTTTAATATCACTTAATTTTTAAATAAAAAAAGAATATCTTAATATTCTCACATCTATATTTAAAAGATCCTGGTGAATTGTTTTGACTACTTGCATATCTTTATCAAAATACTACTAGGTATAACTTTTTCATTTTATATAATAATAGTAATTAGATTTTAGAAATATTAAAATTAAAGAATTTATTTTACAAAATAAAAAATTAAAACAAAAATAGGTAATTTCAGACTTAATATAATTTTAACTCAATTTTTTGACCGAGCAAAATGAGTAAAAAAACCATTTCCTTATTTAGTGGTAAAGAAAATAATAAAGAAATATGTATTTCTTATTGAATCTCACACTTTTTTTTTTATATATAAGAATAAAAGAATGAAAGTTGTAATAAAAATTGATATTTTATAAATCATGTGTAATTTATAATTGTGCAATTATTTAATTTGATTAGTTTATTCATTATTTTAGAATGATAATTTTATTTTTTTTAATGTTGTTTTTCAAAAAAATAAACATACTATTCCCTCGGTCTATTTTTTTCTTTCCTTATATTTTCATTAATTTTCCCTCCTTATAATCGAACAGAACATTTTTTAAGAGATTAAATAAGAAATAAAATCATATTAGGTTTTTTTATACAAAAGTATTTTGTTATAATTTTATTGTAAGAAATAAAATCTAAGGTAAATAAAAAGTTGTAAAGTTCTAAAAACATTTCCAATTTCTAATTATAAAAAAAAACTAAAAAGAATAAAAATATAGATATAACTTTTTAAATTTGAATTTTCTGTTGCATGATTCCGAGCTGAATAAAATGTAACAACACATTCAATATTTCATGAAGGAAGAAAAACAAAGAACCTCTGCAACAAAAAAAAAGAAATAATTTTTTTTTTCTGTTAAAATCATCAAAGAATAACCTGTTCAATCAAACATTGAACAGAGAAAAATAGTTTTAGTGTTTAGGTTTTGGAAAGAGTATATGCTTTTTTCTTGTCTTTCCCAATCGATTTTGCTTCCTCACAAGGTAAGGTTTCTCTCATAGCTCAATAATAAGAATGAGTGAACATGGTAATTTTTTACTGGTATCCTCTTTTTACTTAATTTTTCTTTATTCTTGAATTTCAGGAACTTTTTCTTGAAGCCATTCACAATGGAACCATGGAAGGCTTTTATAAGTTGGTTTCCCACTTCCAAACACAATCCGAACCCGCTTACTGCGGTCTCGCTAGCTTGTCCATGGTCCTCAATGCTCTTGCCATTGATCCTGGCAGGAAGTGGAAAGGTACAGTTTATGCTTTTATCACTAACCAAACCTATGTGATTAAGTTGATTGGACAAAATTTAAACACTTTTGAAATCTATATGATCTTATATAAAAGTGATATTTATTTAACTTATACATAAAGTAAATTTTAGCTAACAGGAAGTTTTTTATTTTATTTTTTCTTACTTTTCTAGTCTAGAAAGTTTGTGAAAAAATTGTGTAAACATGTCCTAATTATGAATCAATCTGGCTTAAATAAATTGTAAGGCCTTGATTTTACCATCCTGATTTTGTCTTCTTTATCTGCAGGGCCTTGGAGATGGTTTGATGAATCTATGTTGGACTGTTGTGAATCTCTAGAGAATGTCAAAGTTAAGGGCATCACGTTTGGGAAGCTCGTGTGTTTGGCTCAATGTGCTGGAGCTAAAGTTGATTCCTTTCGTGCTAGCCATTGCAGCATTGATGATTTTCGTAAATATGTCATCAAGTGTTCAATATCTGATGACTGTCACCTGATCTCCTCATACCACAGAGCTGCCCTTAAGCAAGTATGTTCTCTGGTTTGTGGAACTTTAACGTAATAGGAAACATGAAACTTTCCAAGTTTGATGGTTGATTTCTTATCACTTATCATGTTGATTAGTCATTATAAAAGAAATTTGGTACAAGGATTTGTTCCATATTCTTAGTTCTACATAATCTTGACTTTATTTTCATGACAGACTGGAACGGGACACTTTTCTCCTATTGGAGGATATCACGCTGGAACAGACATGGCACTTGTTTTGGATGTTGCACGATTTAAGTATCCTCCACATTGGATCCCTCTTAAAATTCTTTGGGAAGGTATGAATTATGTTGACGAGGCTACTGGACGTACTAGAGGGTAAACTTTCTTATTTTATACTATTTTCTTTTGACCTTGAAACCTGATTAATCACAGTCCATTTGTTATGATGTTAATGAAAGTTGACAATAAGAAGTTGTCTAGCCAGGACTGTAGTGGAGCAATTTAAGCAATAAGAAAACACTTTTTTCTTTTCGTTACATAGCTTAAATGATTTGCTTAACTTTTTTACCTGTTTCAGGTTCATGCTTGTATCAAGGCCTCACAGGGAACCTGGATTGCTTTATACTCTGGTATTTATCTTTTTGATAAGTAATGACTCAGGGTTTCACATTTCAGATATAGTAAACAATGCTGGT
>Ga0123342_1001328_pt1 | contig 41585 bp, 19 predicted proteins | sample Turbeawhitnodule_FD_89960 | JGI IMG/M metagenome (GOLD analysis project Ga0123342, IMG submission 89960) | Root nodule microbial communities of legume samples collected from Mexico - Turtle bean Mexico white nodule | ecosystem: Host-associated > Plants > Roots > Nodule | place: Mexico: Nepantla...
AATTATATATTTTTTTATTTGATTTTTATGATAAAAATATATATATATATATTATATAAAATATATATAAAATATATATATATATATATATATATATATATATATATATATATATATATATATAAATAAAAGTACTTACAGTTATTTAATCATTTGAAAATAATTATATTACTTATACCATTTTATATTTTAATATAAATGACATTTAAAAGAATAAACAGGTTTACGAAAAATGTATTATTTGATTTGTGATAAAAATAATTATTAGTTTCCACACAAAAAAATCATAATTGATGATTTGTTTATAATTTTGTTATTTGTGATTTGCTACATTAGTCAAATTATTTATATTATTTGACTTATTTAAAATATATATAATTCTTTTTAAATTATTTGTGATTTGTGATTTGACTTATTTGCTACATTATGTATCAAATTAATTTTTAACATTACATAATTTACTACCCAATATATAAACAATAAAATTAAAAAAAAAATTATGACGTGGCAGAAGTCGTACCAAGTTGACACGACTTTAGTATGACAGGGCAGAAGTCGTACCAAGTTGACACGATTTTAGTATGACATGACAGAAGTCGTGCCTAATTGAGACGATTTGTGCATATGAAGTCGTGCCGAATTGATACGACTTGCCTAAATTTGTAATTTTTTTAAAACGGACCCCATTTTTGTATAAAAAAAAAAAAAAACCCCATAATGATCAAAAACCCGAGAATATTTCTCTCACTTTAATAGTATATTCAACTTCTCTAAAATAATAAGTAGAAACTTTAGGTCCAAGTGTAGTTATTAATCACAAAAACAAGTCCAAGTACATAAATTAAAAAATAGAAGTCATCTAACCTCAAAATTCAACCAATTTCTGAAGTTAACTAAACATTATTCATATACAAGAATCCCAATGCACACAATAATCAAACTATTGTTATAATCGAACTTAAGAATTTAAAACTAAACTAAGGAAATGATACTATGTAAAGGAAGAGAAAATCAGTACAATAAAAAAAAAACTTTCATACCACCTCAACATTTCAATTCTTAATTATCATATCCTCTACGCATGAACACAATATCATTATATACTACGATAATTTCTTTTGAATTGTGGTTTATGTACCGTACGACAATGATTCCATTAAGGTTTGTCAATTTAAGATACACACGATCACGATCCAAAAGCAATCATCATCATATGTATATATGTGACAGCAATTAAAAAATAACTATCATGTTTAGCGTGAATGATAGAAATGTCAGTGGTTAATTCTTTACAATAGTCCCTTTATAATCTTTGTTATATAACGTCATTTAAAACTATTTTGCATTAATGGGAGTGAAGTGTAAATATAAATTTGTTATATTAAAATAATTTAAAAATATAGATCACAAAACTGTATTTTTATGAAAAATAAATATATTTAACTTTTAATTATTTTCCAAGTGTAATAAAAAATATAAAAAAATTGAATTTGTTAGAATAGTTATTGGCATGTAAATCAATAATATAAGTGTTTTTATAAGGCTAGTTTGACCTATGAGAGACCACACATTCTTTCTTGAACTAGACTTATGTTGACTGAAGGTCTTCGATTTGCTATGATGGATCTCGATTTAGGAGGTCTCAATCTTGAAGATCTTGACTTTGAAGGATAGGATGCTTGTAAAAATACTCTAATGTTCAAGTAATTATTTGTGAATAATAACTAATGCAATGATAGAATAAACAATAATGTCATTAGTAAATATCTTATCTTACAATAGTTATCTATTTATAGTATGTGTAATATGTAAAAAAAATATATAAATACCTAAACACATTACTTTACAAAACAATATATATATATATATATATATATATTTGAAAAACATGAAATAAAAATTCGAAAAGCTAAAACATGTATAGATATCTTCACTACTATTATAAAGTAGGAGTATCACTACAAGAAAATCATGAAATAGAAACCAATTTTTAGAAACCAAAATAATTAGTTGCAATAGTAACTAAATTAGAGACCATTTTATAAACTAAAAAAAATTGGTTTCTAAATTAGTTTATATTATTGTTAAATAGTTTCTAAATTGATATCTAATTAGCAACCAAGGTTTTAACTACCAATTATTTAGTTTCTAAATTTGGTCTCTAAAATCTTGGTTGCTAATTAGATACCAATTTAGAAGCTACTTAACAGTAATATAAACTAATTTAGAAACCAATTTTTTTTTAATTTCTAAAATGGTCTCTAATTTAGTTACTATTGCAACTAATTATTTTTTATATCTAAAAATTGGTTTTTATTTCATGATTTCTGATAGTGTATAATCTTAACTTTTAATGTGATATATTTATGTGTCAACACATATGTAATGACTATATTTAGAAAATAAAACACGAATAAACACATACAAATTACTAAAAAAATAAATCAACATATAAAATATAAATAATTAGTATTACTTTCCAACTAAATTTTAATTCATCCTATATCAATTAATTCAATAATTAGTATAGATTAAGTGAAATAAACATTAATATTATAATGTACAAATTTTATGATGATGACAAAATGTTTAAGGATTTAAAAAAAAACTACCTTAAACTAGTAAAATATATCATAGCAAAAGAGAAATGTCGATTAAACAAATTAATTTGAGATATATTTTTCAGTAAAACAAAACTTACATATAATGTTTTTATGAGGGAACATTTGAGTAAGGGACTTTTCAGTCAAGTAATATTTGGTTTCATGAGCAAAACAAAATTTAATAAGAATAACATTTTCACATAAAATGTTACCTGTTAATTTCAAAAGATAATAGATGCATAAAGCTAAAAAAAAAAAAAAACAAGTTTCGATTATTTGACTGCATCATTAGGCAATACTCTCAAATCACAATTCCATATTTAAGCTTCCTTTAAGTGGGTAGATGCATTTATTTTGTACCGAATCTGTTTTTGAAAGGACAAACCAATTCAACTCCTTTAATTCCTGCAACCAAATTACTTAAATTAAATAAATGAACCACCATCAAAACGATTAAATTAGGGTCAAGAATATTGCAACCAATTCACCGAAATAAAGTAAATGAACAGCTACCAAAATAAATTGATGTGTGTTGAGTTTAAAAATAATTACAGTCCAAATATTAACGAATTAGTTCCACTTCTACACAGATAGATAAAGTTACATTAGCACGATTGTCACGCATGATTTTATTTTCAATAGTTTTTATAAAATATTTTTATTAGTGATTTAACAGTTAAATTATTTATCTTTATTTATAATAAAAAATAGATACATATATTTTTCTTAATTGTAACAAACATAAATTATATTCTGCATTAGTATATTTATATTTATAATAAATGATTTAAATTATGGGATAAAGTTGTTTTTAAATATTCATAATTTCCTTATAAAAATATTTAAATTTAATTTAGAAATATCGATAAAAAAATATTCAAATAGTTGAATAGATAGAGTACAGTGCGAAAGTAAATCGTGATATTCATATTCACATAAAAAAGAGAGAAAATATTAAAAATGTTTAATTGCGAGAATAAGGAAAGTGAATGTCTTGCTCTCTTTAAGTTGTCGATGGGAGAGTGATTTGTGAGAAGTATACGTGGATATTACTTTTATTACAACCTAAAGTTGAAATCCTTCTATTGCATGAAAGATCACATGCACTACACTTCCTTACAACTTTCTCAACCTTTTCTTTTTGGCATAGCCATCCATTTATCAATCACCTATCAATCAACTTTAATTTTCTTTTAAAATAAGTTTTTTTATTAATCTATTTAAATGAGTGAGTTTAAAAAGTCTCACTTGGTAAAACTTTTACATAAAGTAGAGTTAAATTTATTTAGTTCATCATAACATTAAAATAAGACTTTAATTAATTTTTAAATATTTTTAAAATTATTCAAGTTCTTCAATATTTTGAATTAGAATTTGATTTAAAAAAATAATAATTTAATTATAATTAGTTTTATTATTCCTAATTTAGTTATAAGGTTAAAGCTCAACTCAAATTGTCTGAGCTTGGTGTGATTTAATTTATACTTAACTTTATTTGATTCAACCTTATATAACTTGGACACAACTCAACTAAACATTTTCTAACTTGAACCCAACCAGATTTGGGTCGACACGACTTAGTTTAAACTCGGTCTTTGCCAATTTGGTTTGGACTTGATTTGATCAGACTTGAGTTCAGTCTGACCTGATTAAACCTGACTTGAGCTCGATCTGGTTTGACTCATCTTGACTTGGTTACGCCCGAACTAACCTAATATAGATTTGCTTATGATTTATCGAGACTGACTTAAGCTCAACCTGACTCAGACCCTTCTTGACTTAGGTCAGACCCAACCCAATTCAATTTGACTTGCACCTAATCAATCCTAATTTGAGCCTTGCCCAATCCAACCTAGTTTGGCCCAACTCGACCTAGTTTAACTTAGGCTCGATTGACCCAACATTGCATGACTTAAACCCTGACCTGACCTTTCCTGATTAGGACCCAACCTAACTCGTGTCCTACCTGACTTGGTTTGATTTGGGCTCAAGATCACTTGGCCTAATGTATGTCCAAATCGACTCGGACTGATTGGGTAAATCTAATACAACCTAGGCCAGCCAAACTCGACTCGACTTGACCTAGGCCCAACATTGCCTAATGTGTGTATGACTTGAGTTGGGCTTGTCTCAACCCGAGCTAACATAAACCTCATTTGGACCTAAGTTGACCCACACCCAACCTAGCGCGATGTGTGCTTGACCTAAACTCAAACTGATTAAACCTAACCTAGGTTGGCCCGACTTAGCATGACTTGGACCTAACCCAACCTGCTTCATATGGTCTTAAATAAACCTAACTTGACTTGAGCTCGATCCAACCCTAATCACATTAACTTAGGCCTAAGTTGACATGACTTGGCCCGACTTGACTTAACTTAGGCCTGACTCGATCTGAGCTTGCTCAAACTTGGCTTATATGGATTCAACCCAACTTGGCTTGACTTGAACCAAGTCTGTCTTATCCTAACTTAAAGTTGGCCCAACCTAACTCGACCCACACAACTTGAGTTTGACTTAACTAGGTCTGACTTAGACCTAGTCTATCCCGGCTTAACCTAGACTCAACCCCACCCAGTTTGACATGGACTCAGCTTAACATACACCCATGTTCATCTCGATAAGTTGACGTGATCTCTTTTGAGTCCACCTTATTCAGCCCATCAAATTAATCTCACTCATTTAACAAACTAATTTCATGAAAAAAAATTAAAGAGATACAATGGTTTACTTACACGTCCCTACACACTATAATCAACATTAAGAATTAATAATTAATGAATCGAAATTCAATAATTTAGCTAAAAAATTACATAATTACAAAAAAGAAAATAAATGCGTGAAGTAAAAATTTGGATGATAGAAATTATACTTTAACCTATTTTTATTTATACACACATCAATTAAAGAAATATCATGTCATAAGCCAAGTAATTCTGTAACATCATCGTGTTATTATTAATTTCACATATAGTTAGAGGTTAACCTGAATTTGTAAAATTAAACTTGCAAGAGAACCCAAGTTGTGGGCAAAAAAATCAAGATGAAATTTGGGAAATTGAAAGTAGAGAGAAAAGGTACAATCAAACAATTAGTTTACTAAACATTTTATTACAATAAATCTAATATTTTTCTATTTTCAACTAAAAGAAATATTTTCCAATTTTATCCAACTTCTCCATTAAAATTGAAGTTAGTTACACCAAGTACCCGTGTGTACCTTTGCCAGCCTTGAAACTAGTTTTACAAGCGGTAATAAGTTAGAAATTATATTAATAAAAAAGGATTCTAAGAAGGAGGCGTAAATTATATAAAAGTAAAAATTGGGTGTTGAAAAGTGATTCTAAAAATTCTCAAGAGATACATAAACTTTGGTACAAACATTATTCTAGGATAATGTAACGGTAAAAATGAAGTAATGAGAGAGATAACGAAATGAAACAATAGGAAGCGGTAAATTCATACTTCAACAGTCTTTTGATTTAGAGCTATGTATCTCCATTTCTCTTTCTCCACAAAGTCTGCATCCAGGAACCTAGAAAGAAAAGCCCATAGTCTGTAAATATCTTCAAAGTTTGTCAAGAGACCCAGTGCAGCAGTCACAACGTATATCCCAGATTCATGGCTACGTGTCTTCTTGGACAGACCCAGCCCTTCAACCTCACAAACTCTCTCCTCTTCATTCTTGTCAGAGAACCTTATATTTCTCAAAAATGACCTATTTATAGAGATGTTGTTTCTATCAGCAAGCTTCTGCACAAGTGCAGGATCAATTTTTTCCCCTTTCCAGTCAAATATATTAAATGCCACAGCGGGTCCACGGAAAGAACTTATCTTAGGCCCATAAACCCTTATTAGGGAAAGCCTATTTTCATGATGTGGATGTTTAAGACTCATTAGAGCATTAACCAACCAATTGACCAGATACTTGGTCCTGTTACTGATCAGTAATAAACCCACAGAGTCTGCATGGTCTAATCCTCTACAATGAATCTCTGAGCCATCATTTTTAGTACCTAATCTGTTTCTATCCATAGATGAGTCAAAGGGTGTGCTTAACTCCTGAATTTCTGATGTTGATAATGGCCCCTCTTGCGGATGAGCCGTTTCTGTTTCAATCACTACTTGTTCAGACTCGGGTTTAAATGTTGGGACAAGGCTTATGATTCCTATGCTTGTAGCATTAGAAGGATCTTTCAAAGCAGACACACTAGATCTTTTAACAAATAAGCACCCAACACCTGAAGGGTTTTTACCAAAAACTTTGTAAAACGAGCAAACCATAAAATCAGGCTTAAAAAGTAACATACCCAAGGTGTCCATTTCCTTAGGTTTCAATGAACACACATCAAGCAAGACGCACCACCCATTCTCCTGAGCCGTGGACATCCAGCCATAGGAATATTGTGCTCCTGTTACCCTTGAATGAAGTGGGAAAACAAATAAACCTCCCTTTCTCTTTTCCCTTTTGTTCATGACCATCTTCTTTAGCTTCCTCCTCTGGATTCCGAGATTGGGCCAGGAGAATTCTGATGACAAGACACGCACCCCTTGCTTCTTGCAGCTCTCAATCATCACATCCAATGCCTCGCTGCTATGGTCATACACTGTGAGGAGCCGTCTATTGGATTGAAATTGGAAAGAATCGGCTACAATTTTAAAAGCAGATACCTCATTGGCAATGAAAACAAGGGTGTATTCAGCTTCAGAGACATTCATGAACGACATGATCCTCTTTCTGATTCTGGCTTCCAGTTCTGACTCGTGGCCGCCGTAGAGAACCTGGGACTGCAAGTTCACCGACTTGTAGGATATATCAAAGAAGGAGGCGTCTGATGTAAAGTAGGACAATGATGAGGATGAAGAAGAAGAAGAAGAAGCAATTGAAGTTGTGGGGCAAGGTGTGTGTTGCTGAGCGTAGGAGAAAAGGCCATATCCAGTGTAATCGAAGCAGGCGTTGGAGTGGTTCAAGTGATAGTATTCTTGGGCTCGAATTTGATCAACTTGAGAAGTAGCAGAAAACTGAGGGAATGCTTTGGTGAAGCTGATGTATGAGTCGTGCAGAGATGGAAGGGACTCGGGATTGGTGAATTGTGTGTGGGGGTGAAGGCTGGAGGATGTGGCTGCAGCGAAGTCATCGTGTGATGAAGTTACATTACTGATTTTAGGCTTATGGGACCTCTCAGAGGCAAGAAGTGGAGATGGGAAGCAGCCATTAAAGCAGGGTTGTGAGGCTGCTGCTGCTTCAGCACGAGATGGGTGCATTTTGCTTCTTTGGACTCAGTCGTCCCTTCAAATTTCAAAACATTGACTTACAAGTTTTGTAAATGTAAATGGCTAAATAGTTCATGGTCGTTCAACCACCACATAGTTAACGTTTGTGGCTTCTGTGAGGGAAAGAAAGATCTAAGGTCATACACAGTAGGGTTGACCATGCTTGGCAATGTTCATTTCTTAACCAACAAAATTGGGAAGTTCGTGACACATTTATTACCGAAGATGTTGTACTGGATTTATTGATTAATGTGGCTAGAGATTACCGGTGAAGATCATTGTCCAATACAGCTACGTCTTGAAGGGGTTGGTCCATAATTATGTGGTGAGGATCATCTCAGGGACCTTACCATTTGAGCCATCTTAGTCAAGATCAAAAGTGGTTGTGCTGCTTTCTTAAAATAGGGTAAAAAACAACCAAAGTTAAGGCCACAGGGTGGGTTTTCACAGTAAATTAACCCCCAGCAGTCACCACAATCATCAATCATTCAGAGGCTAGTGCTTTGAGAAACTGACACTTTTTTGACTGCTTCTCAGAAAGCATCTTTAATATAGTTTTTTATCCTTTAAAATTGAAGATATTTTGTTATATGAATAATTATTTTCAATTTCAAGCAAGTCAAAGTACATAATTTGTTTTAAGAAATTTCCATTAAAGTATAATTTCTCTCAAAAATATAGTGACGTGATTGTTGACAGTAAATAAATGATAATCTGGCGTAACTTTTGAGCGTGAGTTATGAGCTTAGTCCACCACGTGATGCAGTGGATTATCTTTTCCCTTTATTAAGGCATGTACCATTTTGTGGTTGGACCCACTGCTTTGACTTCATCAGAGCTTTCACATCAGATACAACTATAGTTATAACAAATTATATTTTAATTTTATAAACTAAAACAATAACCTTTATTCAAAATAATAACTCTCATTTCTTGAAAATAATTATCAGGGTGTATTTGAAAAAGACGTTACTTTCTGATTACGCATATGTTTTCTTCTTGAAATGTAACGAAGTTTCCATCTGTGTAAAATTAATTTATTTGTTTAAATAAAAAATTATACTTCGATTAAATATTGATTATAATTAATTTATTCATTTCCAATAAATAAAACTCGATTTACCTTAAAAGTTAACATGATCTTATGAATGACGACTTCTATTTTTCAATACCAACAAAGTTATGATTTTTCTTTAAAATATTTAGAAACCAAAAATTAATGACAATTTTTTCCTAGTGAAATAGTGGACAATTTACTCACTTAAGTATTTTTTTTTAAATGTCCTAATTCATTAAGTTAAAATAATTTCAGTATTTCAATGCAAAATTCAATTACTGGTGTATTTGAAAAAAATGTTACCATTAATTATTATTATTTTTCCAAAAACCAGTGTACTCTATCTCAATCTTCAGTTAACTCTGAATTTCCTTTATTTCAGGGAAATTAAACATCAAGTTAGTAATTCCACAGAATAGATTTGGTATTAACTTGACTGGTTTCAGATCTGGGGTTAAGATTTTGTAGGCTTACAAATATAACGCAATTCTCTAGATAGTATTTATTATTGCTATTATTATACGTTTTCTAATAAAAAAATTCAATTTCCGTAATAACGTTTTTTCCTATTTGGAAATTACTAAAAGAAAACACTAATAAAGAATAACATGAAAAAAGTGATTTCATCTTTACTTATGACAAGATTTAAAGTGTCTAAGACATAAAATGGTTTTGGTAACATAAATAACCTAATTAGTAACTTATTTAGCTAGCTAATAAATTAGTTTTATCAACATAAGTGTGTTTGGTAATTTATTTTAAAAATTTGCAACTTATAAGTTATAAGTCACTTTATCTATATTTTTAGTTTATAACGTCTAATTTATAATTTATTTATTTATTTCTTATCTCTTTAATTTTAATACATTTTTTATTATTTTTAATTTTATTTTATATATTATTACCTATTTTAGTCACACACAATTAATTATGCACTTCAAATTAAAAAATAACATTAAAAAAAAGTAACAAATATGTAAAAACTACACACCATAAAATTGTAAAACAACAAATTCAATATAAAAGTAGTTTAAATTAAGAAATCAACTAATTTTAATTTCTGAAAAGTAAATAAAAATTAAATTTGACTAATGCTCATTAGATCAACTTATTTAAATTAAAACGACTTCTTCAAATAAGAAAAAACATATATAATTTAAAAAAAAAGCACTAATAAATTTAATTATTCAAAATAATCTAAAATTATAATTACATAATAATAATTTTTTTTAAACACCAAGTTTCATTTATATAATAAAACTTATGTTATTATATCCTTTTATTTCATTTTACCTTTACCAATTAGTTTATCAACTAGGTTATTAAATATTTTTAATCCAGTAAAGAGTTTGTCAGTTAAGAATTTATAAATTGAAAGTTTACTAGCTACCTACTAACTTATTAATTAGAAGCTGAATTTAATAATTTTTATTTATGCTACACTTATTTTTAAACAACTGATTTTTTTTCCAACAAAAGAACTATATAATAATAATAAAAAATAAAAATAAAGGATAACTTAATCCGTGTAGAACCAAACACATAACTGAACAAAGGTAAAATTAGAATGACTACTAAAAATCACTTAAAATCTCTAGATATTCATGTTCAGTTTGTTGTTTTCTCACCTCTAATATGACATCATCTACCTTTTAGTTAATTCTTCTAATAAGTTATCTCCTTAAATTTCACTTTGATTTAAACTAAAGGTACCTTTTTTCTTTTTTTCTTCCGAGAGTGTCATCCAAATCCTTATCTATACATCATCTATGGTCACCACCACCACATATAAAATTTACTCATATATCTATAAAATCATTAAATAAAAATTAATTTTATAAATAAAAAATAATTAATTATTATATTTATTAAATTAAATATTATTTAAAAAAACTATTAATATTTAGATTAATTTTTATTATTAATAAATTATTTTTAAATTGGTATCTAATTAATTATTAATATTTTAAATATAAAATTTAAAATATAAATAATTAGTTGATAAAATTTATGTAACTAATTAGATATTAATTTAAAAATTATTTATTAATAATAAAAATTAATTTAAATATCAATAATTTTTTAATATTTAAAATAGTCGTTAATTTAGTCCGTATAAAAATTAATTATTTTTATATTTAAAATTAGTTTTTATTTCATGATTTTCTTGTAATGTATGCAAACTTGATTGTATAATCCCCACTCATCTCAACCAACCATCTCCATTTGTCTTATTCTTGTGTTTTAGTTACCATCCTACTTAGGATATCCTTTAACTTACTTCACATCCCCTTCTCCCAAACAAATAACTTTCTTCTCCATATAAATCTCCACCTCCATATTCCTTTTCCCATGTCCCTATCTCGCTCACAATTCTTTGCTTCTGGTATGAAAATGTAAACAACTTGTTAAGCTCGTTGCATAGTGACCTTTATTAATCTTCCATCCATATATCATTCTAGAAGTTCACCCAAACCCACTACCAATCTTGTGATATTCTTCTCAAACAATACATTTTGAAATTCCTCACCAAACATTCCCTTTAAAAAATTTCATCATGTAGATTTTTATCTATTGTTCTAATTGACCTTTACATCAAACTACCCTTCATACTTTGAATTAAGGACCTTATTCCACAGAGAGTCTTGCTTTTGCCACAAACTCCATTTCCATTTACCTTGCCATGGCTTGTGAAGCAAGTACACATCTTTTACTTCTACTCTGCTAACTTCGTGAAGCTTACTAACATTTTTCCATTTCTCCTAGTGTACCTTTCTCCTCTTAGTGCATCCTTCCCACAATTAGTTACTTTGTAGCTTGATTGACTCTTTTTCTTACCAATGTTTTATGTATATTAAAAAAAAACATGTAATTAATATAATGGGATAGTTGTTAGCACAACTTTTTAAAGCATATAATCTTTCAGCATGCAACACCAACTTTCTCTTCCAACTTCCAAGTTTCTTTTTAATTTTATCCATAACACGTTTCTAAGTAATTTCCTTTCTTTGGTTAGCACCTTAAGCAACCCTAAGTAGGTGAGTGGAAAATATATAACACCACAATTTAATTTATCAATAATATGTTTGACCATTGTATAAATTATCCCAAATGCTCTAAACCTACTCTCCTTGAAATTTACCTTCAAACATAATGTCATTTCATAAATTTATTTCGCCAAAATGAGGTCAGTGGGAATTCGGGTGAATTCCTAGTAGTCTTCCTTCAAGCTCTAGTGATTTAGCCTCCAAGAAATGAGGGAGACTCCACATGCAGAAAATATTCTGACGCTCAAGTAAGTAAGAACATAAAATTTTGTTAATGTAGTGAATATAGTTCTAAGATTTGAGTTGAGATACTCAATACTCCCTGTGAGTAGTCATCTATTTATAAACCTTCATGGACTTGATTCTTTGACACTAATTTCTCCAGGTTTTAATGTGACATATTATAGTATCTTTCCATAAAATTTGAATATCATATATATAAATTGGAATATCCTGTAATATAATCAAAGCATTTATGTAATATAATAAGGGATATTGCATAAATAAATTAGAGCCTTTATATAATATAATATAAAAAATAAATCAGAGCACTTATGTAATATAATGATAGACATTGTACAAGTAAATCAAAACATTCAAAGATGTCAGGATATTAAAAAGATTGATTATCATAATATATCTATTAAAGTAATACTATTACACCAACATAATTATAATTATGTAGAGGTTTATAATAATAGTCCATAAATCATGATTAATTTTATTTCATCTTAAACTTTCTCACAATTTAGACAGAAATAAAATTCATCCAACTTAGAACTTAATCATTCAATATCCAATCAAATTCAGGACAGTAGTATATCCAATCAAATTCAGGACGGTAGTATAGGATAATAGTCAGAACAATTGCTATTTAGTATTCAGTGCATATTTTCCCTCCAAATATTGAACCATTGTGTAGATATAATCATCTTATCTGTTCTACTTTTCTTATTTATATCTTTGTCCCACCATATGTATGTCATATACTCTAAATTATTTTATAAAATTATAAATTTTTTTTATTTCTCTCCCTCTATACTCCTTTGAACAAGAGACAATTGATATTATTACTTTAGAATATCGCTTCACCCTGATATTATATATATACATTACAATAAATTATTTAAAAAAATCTGACTCATAAGAAATAAATTATTATTATCACTATAAGAAAATTATTAAATAATAATTAATTTTAAAGAAAAAAATAATTAGTCACTATATTATTATTATCATTATAAGAAAATTATCAAATAATAATTAATTTTAAAGAAAAAAATATTAATCACTATATTAACAAAATTAAACACTAATTTATAAATTAAAAAAAATATATTAATATGTAAAGTAATTTTAACTATCAATTTTAGAACCTAAATTGATTAGGAATTGAAATCTTGATAGTTAATTAGATACCAATTTAGAAAGTACTTTAGATATTAATAATTTTTTTAATCTTTAAAATAATATTTAATTTAATCAATATAGTGATTAATTATTTTTTATATTTAAATTTCTATTTAATAATTTTTTAATATTATATATTTTTGAGTTGTTACGTAAAGACATGAAAGGATATATCAATGCAAATTTATGATACAATATTATAATCGGTTTTTAAGTTTAAATCAATCAATTTGGTTAATTCTCCATTAGATCATTCGATCAGAACACAACTCTCACGGATAAGAACACTTATTTGCTCAAAAGGAAAAAAAACGTTTTTTAAAAAAGAAATATAATTTTATTGATGAACAAGTGGATTGAGATTAATGACACAGGAGGGATAATTTTATTGATGAATACGTGGAATAATTTTAAGACTTTTGAGTGTTCTACCTTCTCATTCAAAAACTCTTTAAAGGAAAAATTTCTTGACTTTTTGCTTTTTCTTAGCTTAAATGCATTAGTACCTAGATATTTTTAGATACAAAAGACACTTTTTGGTATAGTGGACACACATCTAAATCATACAAATGATATGTTCTTTAATGCATAGATAAATATATAAAAAAAAATAAAATACTATGTGTGTTAAGAACGTGAAGGTTTATACATTTAATGCGAAATTGATACATGCATGTCAAGTAATAGAAATACTTGTATTGGATTATAGCTCTTGTTCTATCAAAATTTTAACATAATAAGGAAATGGAAATAAGTAAAGAGAATATTTTCACATTTAATTCAAAAGTATGAAAAAAGAGAGTTAAAATCTATTTCCATTCAACATTTTGAGTTAATTCCAAAATTAGTTGGAGGAGAATTCTTTTTTTATAAAATTAGGTTGAAGATCTCACATTAATTAAAGATAAAAATATTTTATAATACATGGCGCAAACTTTATTTTATAAATTGTTTATAAGATTAAGTTAGATTTAATGTTTATTTTTTTTTATGGTATCAGAACTATTTACCATTTATCAAATAATCCGTTATCAAATAAATATATAGTGTAGCGTAAGTTTACAACTCGATACGATATGTGTTAGTTTTTTTTAGTTGGAAAAAAAAAAGTATGATGTGAGAAGATAAATGAATAAAAAAGGTGTGAGTTCTTTTAGTTGAAAAAAAAATATAATGCGAGAAAGGAGATTAAAAAAAAATGAACTGAAGAAATATTTGTTGAATTGAATAAAGCTGAAAGGGAGTACAAATAAATAAATAAATAAAGATGTTTGGTTTGATATATAAAAAAAAGGTGACCTTTTATAAGATTGCTAACTCACGGGTCATTTTTTTTTATCGTTAAGATGAATTGGTATTTCTCGTTGAGTTTATTTTCTTTTCATTCTTCTATTCGCAAACTACTCATGATAATATTTTAGATGAAAAATACTGTTTATGGAATCAACCTACTTTGAAATGGTTTTTTTAATCTTTCTTCACAACTATATATATATATATATATATTCTTTTAGTAATTTTCTTCTTCTTTAAAGTTTTTTTACTATCAATTAACTTTTTAATATATTTTTTTAATAATAGAATAGTATCCACGACATCGTCACAAATTAATCTGAGATCAAATTGGGAGGCAAGTAAAGTTTAGCAAAAATAGTTTCCTCCAATAATTAAATACAACAATGCTTGAACAATTCAATACATTAACCACTTGTAACTATATTTTTAATATTTGATTCTTCTTAAATTTATTTTATTTTCTTTCTCTTTTCTTTTGTTTATCCTTTTTTTTTTTCAAATTCAGCAATATCACTTTTTCTCCTTCTCATTAAAATTCCTCGTATGTCTTTCACTCTTTTAAATCAAATGCATAAATTAGAACTGTTTTTCCACCTAAAATAAGTACATGTGAACATCTGATCGCGGTTAATTATCTTTTAGCTTATGAATTATTTTTATTTGATTTAAGCATTTGATTCCTTATGAAAAAAATCTTATAAGTTTATCAATAATTACAAAGAAGTTAAATGAGAGAAGTACTTTAAAAATTATGATTCATAATTTTTTCTTTCTATAAAAGGTTTGTTTGTTTGATTGATTGATTTTATTAATTAATTTTATTTTCCTGTTAAAAATTCTTGTATCCGAACTATTTGGATTCGGTGAAATTAAAAAGAAAAAGCTAAATATGAAAGAAATCAATTATTTTAATTGAAGTGATTTTTCAGTGAAAAATTGTATTATTTGGATGGATGAAATTAGAAATAAAAAATAATAATGCTATTTATTTTCATCTGTTTGATTGTATAAAAAAGTGGAGGAAGAACGAGCTGAAAAAATTATTTACATAATTAATCAATTTAAAACAAAAAAAAAATCAAACATAATTTTAATTTAATGATCTAACAAAATATGCATACAAGTATTAAATATTTAATTATTTTATTTAATATTTGTTCGAAAAAAATTCCTTTCATATTATTTATTTTTATTTAAATTAAACTCAAATTAATATTTCACACACAAAATTGACTATCTATTATCCTAACACTCCAAACTCTTAATAATAATATAAAAACTACTGCATGGGTGAAACTAATTTTCATTCACTACAAATCACGGGTAATGTAGAGGAAAATTGGTAATTGTAGGTTCATAGATTTTTTATTACAAATCCTTTCTATTTCTCGCCTAAACAAACGATAGAAATATCTAATATTTCCCTCTCAAATCATCCAAAAAGGCTGAATCAAGAATGAATTTTCGGAGCTTGTTATCATTAATATAGTTGGGGAACCAGGTACCATGAACTAGGTGTGTGATATTCCAATAATTCAATTTGTAGAGTTCATTAACTGGTCAGCAGATAAATAACCAGGTTCCTCAGTAGTTGAATGGTCAACTGATAACATAAATCAGATAGAAGGATATTACTCAATTATTAGTAACTCTTTTAAGAAAGATCAGCACATGTGAAAAGAGTTTGTTCCAGATCAAGTATTTCACAAACAATGAGTGCAGCACGGTTTTAATTTCTAGTATCTGAAGTCTGAACTGCCACACGGGGTCAAACGAATGCCTTTTTTTTTCTCAGAGAATATACAGTGTAAGATTCAACCGAAGCTTGATGCATATTATATGATGTTGCAGTGACGTGCATTTACACATAACTAAAAATCAACTCATATTTAATGGAGAACTTAAAATAGAAACAAGTTTAAGAGGAATGGTATATACCCTTTAATCACATGAAGAAGGTGGTGCCTGCTGCGATGTTGTGTCAAGCAAGAATGAGTTGCAGGGCAACTCTCCTTTGGCACGTCCAGAACTGAAACCTCGTACAAAAACCAAATAGGTTGTCGTCGAGAGACTCGAGCATGTGCCAAAGAAGATATGCCCTGTAACTGGTTCGCTTATCTCAAACTTTACGTGCCGAATGAATTAGAATCTCTCTTCTCTTGTCTTGTGTTTTTTTTATAAGACAGCTCCTAGAGGCATATTTATGGTGAGATGAAGAAGAAGCATATGCTGAAGCATATGCCAGTGCCTGCTTTCTACGCATTCCATGCAAAGCATGAAAATCTTGTCTCTGAAAAAGAACCTCAAATTCTTACTCCAATGTTTACAGATTCTTTGATCGCTTTATTTCTCCAGAATTCTCTATCTTTCCAACCTTGTTTGCCTCTGAAGAAGGATTTCAGAATAATGTGGAAAGGGTTTCCTGATGGAGGGGCTCTCAATTGGTAGATGCTTTCTATAAAACACTGACAACAATATTGCTTTCTTACTTTAATTTAAAATTCTAATATATATTATTGTATTGTTGAAGTGGGTTGGAAAGTGAATATATGTTTGAGGGATGAAAAACTTGTTTTATTATACAACCTCTAAATATAAAAAAAAATAAAATATTTTTATCATTTCATTAAAAAATTGAAATTTTAGATAAAGAAAGAGAGTTATATAGTGAATATATAAGATTGTAATATCATTTTTCTATATGTTTTTAGAGACTGAAATAAACATTTTCCTATTAATATCTCAGCCCTTATGGAATATCCCATGTAATATTCTTCTCATTATTCGCCTTTATTCTTTTTTTTTCAGTGCTTTCAGTTTCAAGTGATTGATAATTCAAACCTACGATTGAAAGGTGTACGTGTAGAGTGTAGATAGTTTTGCAGGGCACACACTATTATACCTTTGTATTTTATAGAAAAGGATGACCATTTATTTTGTTGGTTATGTATACATTTACATTTAAAAATATTTTAAAAGTTTATTATTTTAATTGAAATAAAATGGAGGTTCTTTTACCACCATAGGCTCTTTTTTTCTTATTTATCAAAGTGGGTTAAAAAAAATTCAGATTTGGGAGGAGACAAATTTAGATTTGGGAGGATACACCTCATTCTTATGGATTTTGAGATTCAGAAAAAGAAAGCCTTTTGTATTAGGTTTAAAACCAAGAAAAATTCCAGGGACAACAACTATCTAACTTTTTTCTATGAGCAATCACAAAAATAACTTTTATGTATCAGAGACAAAACTATGGAGATCTGAGGTTGGAAGGTAAAGAGGAATGAAAGAGAAGAGAGAAAAGTACTGCGTAAGCACGGTGTAAAACTGTGTGTCTTATTAATGTGAGCATCTCAGAAGCTTTATATACAAGAAATGCAAAGAGAAAAAGCCATAAAGGAAAAACAGAAAAAACAATAAGCTTTATATACAAGGAATGCAAAGAGAAAAAGCCATAAGAAAAAACAATAAGACCCAAGCCAAAGCCAAAGCCCAAACCTAAAACATAACAGAAAAATAAAAACTAATTAACAGAAAAATAAAACTAATTTTATCAAGGCCAGTAACAAGTTAAGCCGTTCTGTGTTTTTCTTAAATTAAAATCAAAGTTTCACATGTAATGTAAAGTTAGTTGTATTTAAAACGAGTGCTAATTATGGAGATAAAATTACAATTTTGCAAAAATTAGCATCCATTGTGAAATCAAAAGACGAGAAGAAATGTTCTTCCTCACTAGCCTCTGTATATTCTGTATATTCATCAAGTACAAGAATAGTGATCAGTTTCTTATTTTTGTGACTGCTGGGTTGCATGAGAAGCAACATTGATGAAAAGCTGAAATCGGAGAAAAAACTATACAGTCTTTTGATATGTTTGATCCGCAGCAGGCGCACCAAGTCTCTGACTCAGTATTTGAAGTCCCATGTACCTGCCAAGCATCATAACGGTGGCCTGAGGATTAGTCCCAGGAGAGTAGTTAAAGGTGGAACCATCGATAACGCGAAGGGCATCCACACCAAGAACCTTGTAGTCCCTGTCCACCACTCTCCCAACTTGGCAACCTCCATGGTAGTGCCAAATGGTCATCACAGTGTCTCTGCAGAACTGTTGGAGAGAGAGGGAGGAATTGGTGTGTTTGGGCAGCAAGTTAACGGGGGAATTTGCGGTCATGTTGAGAAGCACTGAGACTGGCATGTTGGGGTATCTGAAGGGAGCGAATGCCTTGGATTCGATTATCTTCTCCACCACGCTAAGGCCCTGCACGCACCTCTCCAAGTCTCGCGGGTCCTCAAAGTAGTTGAAGGTCACTGACGGGTTCTGGTTTGGATCGCGGCTTCGGAGCTCCAAATGCCCAGTTGAAATCGGACCCATTATCTTCTCCAGTATGAACCCTCCCCTGAAGGCTGCTTGGTCCAGACTCTGCATCGCTTCTGTTGCCTTAGCAAGGGCCTCTGGGGTCCTTTGCTTTGGGGGCACCCTCGACAGTTGACCAATCTGCATCAACCAACTTCTCTTTCTTATGGATTTGAGTTTTACTTCAATGTCTCAATTGCATCACCCACCGGATCAAATTCTTTTATATGTAATTTTTACCATAATTATTATAAATTTTACCCATAATTTTATATCTTCGGGTTAACTTTTTTTATAAATTATTCATAGAAATCAAACTATTCTTTATACAGGGTTATATTAACAAGTATATAATGTGAGTACCTTGGGAGAGAACATTCCGTAGTCCCTAGGAGAACCACCGGCGAAGTTTTCACCACTGGCAGCTTCAATGTAACTGCCAAAACTGGTGATACCCACCACCTGAATCAGAGATACCTCCACCGGTTCAGGAGAAGGGATAAAGATGGCATTCATGGGGTTGTCTGACATTCCCTGGCCAACCAATGGCTGGTCCAACGTTATTCTGATGTTATGGGCCCGAAGCTGCTCTGCCGGCCCAACGCCACTCAACATTAGAAGTTGTGGGCTTCCAAGGGCACCAGCCGAAACAATGATCTCGCTCCTGGGATGGTGCTTCAGGTACGCCCTGTGTTTACGACCCAATGAATCTCTGAACACCACTCCATGAGCCATTGGTTTTGATCCATCTGCAATCACTTAAACTTGTGAATTTCATGTGAGTACTGGGTAGAGAAAAATGAAAATGTGGAAGGGACCTTTGACTCTGAAAAGGATCCTGTGGACGGTGGCATGCAGAAGGAGGGTAATTGCAGAGGGGTTGGCATATTGCAAAAGATCAGCAGCGGTGTGTCTGAAGCCTTGGTCGTCAAAGATGGTGCCTCCAACCTTAGTGCCACCAATGTGATCATAAGTGAAGCCATTATTAGGCACAACACCTATCTCAAGCAGTCCTTCCCGAACAGCCGACTGCCACTGCTTCACTTCTGGCTCAAACGCCACTATCTTCTCCACCCACTCGTACGACTCATTCACTGCCCTTCCATCCCACCCCGCTTCCCTATCCATAAACAATCAATCAATAATCATTACCGTAACATCATCGGTAAGAGAAGAAGAGGGTTGCGTATTGCCTGTACCTTGCATATTCAGGGCTGGCGCGAGTGTAAAACCCAGCGTTCAAGCAACTTCCACCGCCGAGGACGCGGGCTCTTGAGTTGATGACGCCGTCTTCGGAGATGAAACGCTGAGCGGGAGAGGTAGGGGAGGTGTCAGAGAGGGCAGCACCGAAGGCTGCTAAGTTGCTGATGTTGGGGTTGCCGTAGGGTGAGCCACCGCGTTCAAGGAGCAACACGCTGTAATTCTGGGACAGCGTCGCAGCTAGAGGACAACCTGCGGTGCCGCCGCCAATTATGATGTAGTCATAATTTGAGATGTCTGGTGCCGTCGTTGCATTGCGCATAAATGTGTAGTTCGGAACTGTAAATTCTTATGACCAACACCTTTTCGTTAGATTTAGCAAACACTCTAAAACTCACTACCAGTACTGGTTTGAAAAAAGTTCTTAGCTAGCTAGAATTGTACACTAGTGAAAATGTTTCCTATTTGTCTGAATGAAGTAAATGGATGATGTTGATTAATTTTGTAAGAACCTAATTAGCTATAACATGATTAATTACTTGTGTAACCAAATCTATATAAACAAATTTTTTAGTTTTAATTAAGAATATTAATTAAGTTGATTTAATTTTTTTATTTTATATAAATTTGTTTTTTTTATTTGAATTATATATAACTTGATTAAATTAAGATAGCTTTTACATTAAGTTAAGAAGAAGTGTCAAATATTTAATTTTTCCCTGATCAATCCATTTGATTGAGATTTCATATTAAAATCAAGAATTCCCCCAAATCATTTATTATATTTTGAAATATAATATGGTATGTTTGGAATTAATTGGTAGCTAATAAACACATATGAATTTTAAAATTATTTTAAAAAAATTTAATTTAATTATATTTACATTATATTTATACGTTTTTTTCTATCCGTATTTATACATGGTTATACCAAAAACATAAATTATAAGTATAAAAATATAAAATATTTATAATAAAAATTACCGCTCTTTTCATTTAACAATTTTACGGTTTGTAAAAAAATATTTAACAAAATTAAAATAATAAAATACTATTAAAATAGATTCAATTTAAATTATAAAGCATTGATTTAGTTTATAGCTAAAATTTATATTAAATTAAATCAAATCAAGTGAACTACAAAAGTAATCAGAACACACAACTTTAAAGTAAACTTTATTATTAGAAATACACTCTAATTGCATGTTAAGATATCAATTATATTTTGCTTCAAAATAAAAGATTATATGTAACTAAAAAAAATATTAAATAAAAAACAATTAATTATTATATTAACTAAATTAAATATTATTTTATAGTTTAAAAAAATATTAATATGTAAAATAATTTTTATTATTAATAAAAACTTAAAATTAATTTTTAAATTTGTACATACCCATTTTTAGATAGTAATTTATAATTTTTTTTTATTAATAATAAAAACTACTTTAAATATCAATATTTTTTTATTTTATAAAATAACATCTAATTTAGTTAATATAATTATTAATTATTTTTATTTTTAAAATTAAATTTTATTTAATAATTTTCTTTAGGTTATTATGAAATTTTGTATTTAATGAAGAAGACATATTAACTTAAAGAATAATGATATTTTGACAATGTGAATTTTTTAAAAAAAAACATTTTATATGATATTTTAATAATGTGATAATATATCTTAATATTTTAGATTACAAAAAAAATATGATTAAATATTAATATAATATTCTTCAAGTGAGTATTGATGAGTATTTAATGTGAAGTTGAAGTTTCCTTTCAATCACTATCCTTCTCATTGAGGTGTGATAATGCAAAATGTTTCTCCTCAGTTTTTTCTCGCCCTTTTCTATCTTTGCATTAAAAGGAAAACAAATAAAGAAAAACATGGGTCACCATATTGCTGGCATGTCAAAATCAAGATCCAAAGCTCAAGCATTCTTCAACTGCCCCCATTTACTTAGGACATCTTTCACATAAATAGACACTTTCATCTACACAATAGCTTTTCTTTAAATTTTGTTATACCTCCTTCCCAATAAAACTTGCATACATATTTTACATATTCTCTTGGTTGCTAATTTTAAACATGCATACATATTTTACAATTTGTTGGTTGCTCATTTTAAACATGCAAACATATTTTACAATTTGTTGGTTGCTAACTTTAATATACTTGAAATCTCACTTCAACTACTAAATTTATAAATATTTTCCATGATATGCATAGTAATCGAATCTTGATTAACAACCTAATTAAGGTATCACTTAATTAGGAGATGGGAATATTTTCCATGATATGCATAGTAGTTGAATCTTGATTAACAACCTAATTAAGGTAGCATTTAATTAGGAGACGGAACAGAACAAGATGGAGCTTGTATTTCATATTAGTGGACCAAAATGAATGACTTTTTGGTTTCACGTTCTATTCTATTTTTAGAATACAGCAATATAGAATATAATATCTCAAGCTCTATTCCATCTCTTTCGTTGTTCAAGAGATTCAAAGATTTGCCAACTGTGTTGAGTTTTGTTTTATCCTATCAAATGCTAGTTCCTTGAAGAAAATGGAAGTTATTTATTTACTTTTACATGAAAAAAGACCTTTTTTAAGGCCTTTGTGAATACGTGAGAGAAGGTGATTGATGTTTTATAGTTCTAATTAGCTAATGAATGGCCATGTGGTAGTTAGTTGAGGGAATTTACTTTTATTTTCTCCTTCTTGCAATTATTACACTTCCTTAACTAGTTATCCAGGACACACCAGTAGTGTGGTGAAATTCTATTCTGGTTGTATACTTTCACCTAATAATTAATACATGTGAAAGTTTGTATGCTGACAAAATGTATCAAAACTGAATCACAAACCAAATTGTACTCAAAACCCTATTCATTCTTACAAGATTACCCAATTAAAGAAACTACTTAATTTAGTTTGCTTCACTTTGGAAATAAATATTTTCTAGTTTGATTTCAACTTCTTGATTCAACCCAACCATAACTTTTCAAACCAAACTGAACCAAGAGTTTAAAAATGGAATCATTTTCAACTGTTTAAACTCAAAAATAGGTCATTCCGGTCGAAGAGCCATTTTCTAGTTCAGTCCTATTTGTTTTGTTTGGTCTAGTTTTCTTCAGAAGCAACCCATTAAAAGAAAGTGCCCCGCACTCTGCATAATACCACAGAAATTATATAGTTTTTCTTTTTTTCACTTATAACAACTAGATTTGCTGTAACACAAACTTATAATAATTATATTTAATCGAAAGGTTTAGCTAGTGGTTATAATTAAGGAACCAAACAGCAATTGAGAAATCATATTTTGATAATCTGTTTATATATAACTAATTAATAGTTATTTTAATATATATAAATCAGTTTGAGAAGTAAATACCTTTGAGACATATTTCCCAAAAATCAAGTGGGTAATGCATTAGAATCACAGTGAGATGTATCAATCACATTTTTAAACAAAAAACATTTTAAATTGTCTTGCTACTCTGCTGAAAAAGCTAACAGTTGTTGAATAATTAAGTCTCTGATGCATGATGAATAATTTTATCAGCACAGATGCAGTTCATTTGCAATAAAACCCTGTAATCAAATCTATCTATAAAACCGTAAAAGAGAAAGAGAGAAGAAAAGTAGAAGAATGACCTTTTTGGGAAGCAGAGAGTTGAGTTGAGAAAAGAATCCCAGAAAGAGCAGCAAAAAAAAGGGTCCAGCAGGAAACAGCCATTGCAGAGTTGTGAGGCACAGAGCAGAAAAAGTTGAAGTGAAGTGATGAAGGGAGGTTATTATTATGATCCCCTGCAGTTACTGAAATGACAGTTGTTCCTATTCGTATTTATAGAGTTGAACGCCCAATAATCCCAACGATCATGACGGCCATATCTGAACAATATAAAGATTACTAGCTGTTTATGTCGCCGAAAACTAAGATTAATTTCAATTAATCACTGCTGTGGGGACATAATAAATAAATAAATAAATAGTGAAGAAAATGCAGAGATTTTGAAGTGGTATCATTCAAAAATCACCTTCCCATCTCCTCGCCTTGCAAATACATAGTAGTGGTTGCCACCAATCCAAAACACACAATTTATGGGAAGACAGTTGGGCTTTTTTTAATTGCACCTAATAACTGCCACTGCTCTTCATCTTCTACTTCCTTGACGGCCAAAATTATGTATATTGTAATTTTTTTTACTTTCCACACTTTTTCTGTTGGAAGGAAAAATAAATAATTGTGGACAAAGAAAATAAAATAAGATAAATAATTTGTTTTCTTTCTAGTTATTTTCGAATACAAGTCACTTCTCACTTTATACTTTTCCATCAAAAAAAATTATGAAATCTTTCTAATTTTCTTGCGTTAATTGTCATTTTTCTTATTTTTAAATGAAAAAATAACATAATACTTTTATATGTTATATAGTGTATTATTATTATTATATTTTATGTTCCAAACTTTAAATATAATAAACTTTAAATTTAACTTAAGAAGTAGATTTTAAATTTCAGTCAAACGATATATACTCTCAATTATACATTATGAAATATTTTTATTTTTAATTAATATAAGATTTTCAATGAATTTTTACTTTTGTTTTTAATTTATAACTTTTTTATTTTCTTGCTATTTTTTTTAATAATTTCATGCATAATTAAGAATAATCCTTCAATTATATATAAGAATATACATAAGAGTATTTAAAAAAATTAAAGTATTTTTTATTAAATATATACTAATTAAATAACTCTCAACTAGTGTGTCATAAGAGTAGGAATATAACATAATAAATTATGTTGTAATATATAATTATTATATACATATTTTAATGTTATAACACATATTTAATAATTCAAAACATGCGTAGGCAATGTTTTTTCGTTAATATTAGTTAAGTTCATTTTTCAATAAAAGTTTATTAAACAATAAATAATATTAACAAAAAAATCATAAATTTTCTCTCAAACATAATTATTTTGATTGAAATCGATTAAGGTTTTTTTACCAACTTTTCGCTTGATATCAATTGAAAATTTTCTATAATTAATATTGTGAAAATATAATCCTAGGGTTAGTCAAAAATTTTCTATTTCATATTAGAAAAATTATACTAACTAACTTTGGAAAGAAAATAATACTATTAATGTTGACCGAAAAATAATCCTTACAAATATTAGTAAAAAAATAAGAAATGATGTCCCTATAATTAGAAAATAATCTTGACGACGTTAGTTAAGAATGTCATGATTATGTTGATAATGAAAAAACTATTAATATTAATTAGAGAAAATTTAATCTTGATAATGTTGATTGAAAAATAATCACCAACGACCCTAGTATAAAAAAGACCCTATCAACATTAATTAAAAAATAATGCTACCAACGATTTTCTGATTTTGACTGAACTGAAAATATCCTAGTCTAAGTACAGTTACTATGTCTCAATAGAATATGTACTAATTAACAATATCACATCCGGAATCAAGACAAGAAAAAGGTATACAAAAATTTAAAATCTAACTTTTTAGGTGAAATTTGAATCATATCTTAAGTAGTGAAATTATTTTTATAATTTTAAAATCCTTTAAAATTATTTACTTAAATAACATGTTTAATTAGAAAAAAGTTTCAAAATTTCTATAAAATGAATTAACTTCTAAGATCTTTTTATCTAAATAAACTATAAATAAATTTAACTAACACTAGCATTCTTATTTAATATCAGTTTAGGTATAAATTTTAAAAATTTATAAAAATTTATTTTTAAATATATTTTTGTGTATAAATAACATAATATTTCAAAAATATCATAAAAATAATATACATTAATTTATAAAATATTTTTTCGTATAATGTAAAAATTTACGTTTTTAATTCTTATAATTAGAGTTTTATCTTTAAATGATGATATAATATATAAAATATCATATTATTATTATATATATATTAAATTTATCATCTAAAAAACTTAAATTCGAATCATTATTTAATAGATCCTAAGTTTAATTTAATGTTGGTTATGGTCACTTTATTGGACTTCACTTAAGAACTTTTATTACGTTATAACTACACGAGAGTTAATGACATAAAACAACAGGGAATTACAGGATGTATGGAAATATTTTAAAAGATTGAAAAGTACGTAATACAGATATTATATTTAAAATATAGTAATTATGTTTAATTAATTGAAATAAGGGTACTCCATTATTAGCAAACCCAATTTTCTAATTGATCGTAAATTAAGATAACAACTTTTGTTATAAAATTAAAATTCTTTATTTTTAAAAAAAGATTAATGATAAATAGTAAATGGCTGAAATATATTTATAAAGGAACCAAAAGCACATAAGAATCCTGAAAAAGGAAGTCTAGGTTTTTTGAACAACCAACACTGTCCTTAGAGTGCTTAATTATGTAGCAATAACTGCATAAAACAGCAGCTAACAAAATCTTGTATGATAAAATAAGAATTCTGAAATAATAAAGAAGTTCATGTATTGTTTGATATTTATTGTTGAATTGTTCACTATTATAGTGTTCATTCTTCAACATCATGTTATTTTATAACTGAAGTTGGACATAAAAAGAAAAACTAATTTTTGTCGTTTTATCCCAATCTATTATATTATAGATTAGTTTTGCTCATTATCCTTAGCATGAGAATAATGCAAAGTGTAATTCTCACTGGAAACAAGGAGAAGTTTATAACATCAATGGACCCAATAAAAATTCAGACGTCAGAAACAGGATAAAATCTTTACTTAGATAATGCACAATGTGAAGTGTAAACACGTGTAAAGTACACCTCAATGTGATGAGGATCAAGATCATTTAACAGAACACTTTTAACCTCTCAAATATACTTCAAAAGGTACTTTTTTTTTTGCTGATTCAAGATGTTTTTTTCTTCATGATAATGTAGTCTGAATTCTTTTTTTAAGAAAAAGCTTGCTACTAAATGAGCAGGGACTACATAGAACATATGTAAATGTCTTCTGTTGGATCCACGTCGAGATGATGACAATTCTTTAATATGAGTGGGTGTAAACTTCATTTTCATGAGCTGGTTGTGTGTAGTTGAGTTAGGCTTAAAGTCCATTCCGTAATATGGTATCAGAGTAATTTTGAGTCTATTCTAGCGAACGTTTGTTGAGCTTATCAGGTCAACCGCTATCGAGCACTGAGGAGTGTGTTGGAGATCTGACAACATTTTATATATGAATTATAATATCCAAATATTCTATTATATATTATTACTAAAAAATTATTAAATAAAAATTAATTTTAAAGACAAAGAATAATTAATTGTTATATTATTTTAAATACTAAAAAAATATTGATATATAAATTATTTTATATTATTGATAAATATTTTTAAATTAGTATCTAATTAATATTTAGATTCTAAAATTATTATCTAAAATTTTAATAACTAAATTATTTATTAGTTATAGAAATTAATTTAAATATCAATTTTTTAGTATATAAAATAGTATTTAATTTAGTTAATATAAAAATTAATTATTTTTTTAAAATTAATTTTATTTTAATAATTTTTTTGTTGTGTATATTTTTTTTTTAAAAAAAATATCTTACGAGGATAAATAAAAATGTATGATGAAGATTTATGAAAGTTTTATAATCATAAAGTTGATTCAATTGTATTTGATCTCTCCATTAGTCTCCAACAATATGTTTAATTTTTTTATTAATACAATATTAAATTATAACATGTTATTTTTGACATATATTAATGATTTAATTCACTTTTAATTTATTAGACATTGTAAGTATAAAGAATGAGAAGTGTGATGAAGTTAGTTTGTGATATATGTTTAGCAAAACATTAGTAGTCACATTTGATTTATCATGAACAAAATTTCATGAAAAGAATAATAAAAAAGTTTTGAAAAGACCAAAATCACATTATTTGATTATTTGAATATTGAACTAGGAGAGAGGAGAGAGGAGAGAGGTGGTATAGTGTGGCATCCAACGGCCTCATTGATGAGTGGTTCAATAAGAGGATGATGTTGAGGTGGAGTGAAGCCAAGCAAAACATAATTAAATCAAGGACAGCTTCTATGAAAATACTTGGTTCGCGAGATTCGATTTTCAGCTTCTTTTCAATAAAAGAGGTTTCACATAATTTCTAAACAAAGAAGCAATCAATTCTTTAATGAACACAATTGAATACGGTTGGGGTAGATAGGTTACTGGCTACAGAGATTAATTGCACAACAATACCATATCGTATTTTTGCGGCGATTCAATGCTCTTATAATGTCTCATGTACTTTTTATTCATGCCTCTTATCGGAATACGGAGGTTGTAAGACGAACTTGGGAAGGCTAAAACTTTTCTTCTTCTGTTATGTCACAACCAACTTTGGATGATGAAATCCAATAAAAGTTCATTTTCAATTTTTTTTTCCACCTTGAAGTCACTTACAACTTTTGATGAAGATTTTTTTTTGTCTCCATAAATAAAACTCAGCAACAAAATATTTATATTAATTAATTCAGTTAAGTTGTTGTTTATGATTTAATTTATTTAGTATTGTTTCTTTGGCTAACATCAATCAATGATGAAAGTTTCATACTTAATTTAGTTGTTAGATGTTGAATTGCAATGTTTGTTATACGTCCTTCAAGCATCACATTGAATCTCTTTCTCCTTTTACTTGAGGAGTCATCAACACTTACAATTAAGGTGAAAAAAAAATTCAAATTGTAAAATTTAATTTATAATTATCTAAATTCATATTACTTTAAATTTATTTAAATGGATTATCTCAAATCCAAATTCATATTTTTGAATTTTAAGTCCAATCCATTTAATTCAATATGGATTAGATATAGATTGGATATATTTTTGGATTATCAAAAATAGATTTTGATTTATTTTGAGTTGACTTGGACATAGGTCAAACTAAGTTGACCTGAGCTAAGGCACAATCGAGTTGATCTGGGCTCAAGTCGAGTTGAGTCGCCCGAACCTAGATTGAGCCTAAGTCGAGCTGAGTCAACTCGAGTCCATATTGCCTCTCGATCCGAGCTCATGTCGAGTCGATTGAGCTTGGAGCTAGGTTGAGCCAAATCGAGTTGGCCATGCCAAAGGTCCAGGTCGAGCCAATTCAGCCCGAGACCGTGTTGAGCCGAGTCCATATCAACCAGATTCGACTTGATTGAGTGGAGTTGGTCGGGCCCATGTCGAGCGTAGTCGGCTCAGGCTCGGGTCCATGTCGACTCGATTCGGCTTGGACTCGTCTCGAGCCGAGTCGGTCGGACTCGTGTTGAGTCGAGTCCATGTCCACCAGATTCGGACTGGGCCTGTGTCGAGCGGAGTCGGCTATGGACAGTGTCGAGCCCAAAGTCGCCCCAAGCCCGTGTCGACATAGGCACCTATCAACCGAAGTTGGCTTGGGCCCGTGTTGACCCGAGTACATGTCGACCCAATTCAGCCCAGGTTTGTATGGAGCGATGTAGGTCAGGCGCGTGTCGAGCAGAGTCGATCGGGCCCGTGTTGAGCCCAGTTGACCCAGGCCCGTGTCAACTAAATTCAGTCCGATCTAGTTTTGACCAAAGTCAGTCTGGGCCCGTGTCGGCCAAAGTTGACCCGGGCCCATGTTGATCGAAGTCGGTTGAGACCCGTGTCAACTAAAGTTTTCTCAAGCCCGTGTCGATCGAAATTGTTGTGGCCCCGTGTTAACCGTAGTTGGATCAGGCCCATGTTGACCAACTTCTTGAGCTCGTCTCGACCAAAGTCAGCTCAGGCTCATCTCGACCGAAGTCGCCTTGGCCTTGTGTCGAACAAAGTCAACTCGGGCCTGTGTCGATCGAAGTCGACCTGAGTCCGTGTCGACAGAAGTCGGCTTAGGCTCGTGTCGACTGAAGTCACCCTGCCCCTACCAAAGTCAGGCTCGAGCCCACGTTGACCGAAGTCAGATCGTGCCCGTGTCAACCGATGTTAGCTCGGGCTCGTGTCGACTGAAGTTGCACTAGCCTCGTGTCGAACGAAGTTGGCCCAGACCTGTGTCTACCAAAGTTGACCTAGGCCCATGTCGACCAAAGTCAGGTTGGGGCTGTGTCGATCGAAGTTGGCTCAGGCACGTGTCGACCTAAGTCGGCTCAGGCCTATGTTGACTGAAGTCGGCTTGGGCTTGTTTTGATCGAAGTCGGCATGATCCCTTATCGAATGCACTGAGTTGGGGTCCGTGTTGAGCTGAGTCTATGTCGACCTGGTTCTTCAAAACCTTCTTGAACCACCTCCCAAAATCTCAGGATCCCAAAAGAACTTTCATTTGGATGCTCCAATTGTCATAATTCGTCATCTTTGTTAATCAAGACATGGGTAAATGAATGGTTACACTTGTCATACCAATTTGTGAACAGAGGATATATTTTTTCAAATAAGAATACAATCTCCATAAATAGTCTTACAATAGATTTATCAAATTATACCTTCTATCTAGTAACCTATACTATAAATTATATCAAAATTAAAGATAATAAGTATTGAGCATTCAAATTTTAAAATAAAAGTGATGATGATTTTGAACTTAATGATAACAAAATAAACATGGTCGATCTTATACCTTTTAGATTTGGCAATTAAGTAATTAGTTTGACGTTATTCATTCCGTTTAGATGAGATTTATGTGGTCGATTGCACTATCTACTTTAGTTCCATGCACGAGACTATGGTATATAAAACATTTTCTCATGGATAGCAACTGCAGAATTCTGCACAGTATAATCTATACTAAAATGCATGTCATTTGTGACAAAGAGTGGCTTTGTTTGACAGAAAAACTCAATTCCCTTCTAGAAATTAAAGTGATAAAACTTCATACTCTTCTATTTGTGATGAGTACAAACAGACTAGTACTGTAATAAGAGATCTTTGTCTGCGTATATGCTTCAATAGACTCAGACATGCTGCAGAAAAAAGTTCTACCTACCACTTACTAACTTCAAAGCAAACTAAATATAAACAAAAAAATTAAGGTGTAAAAGTGAACCGACAATTCAAGGTTTCTTTCCAGAAGATCACTTAATTTCGTGGTTAAGTTTCAACTACAGTTTTGCATGGCTTTGACATATTCAAACACTGAATAAATGCTAGAAGTTAAAAAGTTCAATACCAAAGCAAGAAAGACATGTGATTTGGTAGCCTTTTAATTAAAGGCAAATACAGATTTCCTACCGAAAACGGAATTAAAGAGTCAAAGACAAATGGTCTAATATCAAGATAGTATTGAGAATATAAATGAACACTGTGTACGTACAGCCTTTAGTGAAATTAACAGAGGAATATTACCTTCATTTAAAGTTTACAAGAGTTAAATCAAGTGTAAAAGTTTTAACATATACATGGAATCATTAAATTGATCAAATACTATGATAAATTTCTGGTGTCATCATGTATACACCAAAAACATTCTAGGTTTGAACTTCAATTATGGTTGATGAAATTTCGGCTTGCATGGCAGTTCTAGAAGGATCATCTACGACTCGCCATATGATGCCATAAAACAATACATGACCAATTCTTTTAAGCTCTATAACATAATCAAATTAATTGTACCATTGTTAAATGTCAAGCAGTAACATGATTCTTTGTCTTGCTCTTGCATGGACACACTAATAATAGCTCAAGAATGCAAGGTGCAAGACAATGACAACAATAATAACAACAGCCAGCTTATCCCATTAGGTGAAGTTGTGTTACATAGAGAATTCTTAAGAATCTTATTCACCACGAGAATTCTTAATAATTTCTGATCTCCAAAATGTAAAACTTTTTTTTTTCCTGGTTGCACATTACGCTTGAAAATGATTACGCCTTCAAAATGAACCACGAACATGACTTCAAAACCTGATAGACCTGGCCAAAGTAATTATTATCATAGATTTTTTTTTTTTTATCAGCAACTATAAGTGATTTGTTTATTTCATTGCTCTATGCACACCAATACAACAATACTAGGTATCAGACCATTTTTGGAAAACGAACTTCAGGAACATATTACTCGTTATAAGATAGCACAGCTAAGTAAGTTAGGAATAACCTAGTAAATTAATTCACGAGATGAATTGCCTTAATGCTTGAGGCATGAGCTAAGAAATCTCTTACTCCATCCTCAAAAAACTCATATAGATGTTTCTTTAGCTGCATTTCACCCAGCTGTAAGCGACTTTTAACTTTGGAACAGCACCAAAAAGTAGGACAAAGAAGTGATACGTTATGGACGTGGAACGAAGTATCCATAGCCATAGGGAATAGAAATGAATAATCCTTGAACCTAGAACTTAATGGGCTAAAGTTTCACTAAAAGTGCTGTTCGTGTTACTCTCCGACAAAAAATCAGCAGTAGATCTTAATAATAGTGGCCAGTTTTATTTACCGGGATAAAGGCACCAATCAGTAAGATGAATTGACAATTTTAATTGGAGATCAGTGTCTTCAATACCCATGTTACCGTATCAAGTTCTGTCCTAATTTAATATGTTAAGCCATGATTTAAAGCTCTCACATGACCCAATATCTTCACAATTAACAGTGAAGTAGCTAGAACTGATTGTTGCGAATGTTCTGCCCTATGACCATCAAAAGCAGATTTGCCATTATTCATTTTAATCCCTGAACTGCATCGCGTCAAAAATGAAAAGCTTCCACATGAAGACAATATTTACTCAGCATAAAACAAAAATAGAACATAGCCGCCTCTCACTGTAATTCCAATAAAACAAAATAAAGGAAAACTTTTCTTTGACATTATGCATATTATATCGGAATCGAATTATTGCAGGTATCAGAGAGAAACTAAACAGTAACTGAGACAGTTAATTGCTACGCAAATTTACAATTGAGTTATTCGTACTAATTAAAATTTTCAAATAATTTTGACGAAATTATCAAATACTTTTTTTAACTTTATAAAAATATAATAAAGATTAATATTATATCATAACGATCGCATGAATTATTTTAAATATTTTTTAATATTTATGATATACATTATATATCCTTTTTACAGTTTACAACAAAACTATGGTATCACTAAACTTATGTATTTTTATAACTATTATATGACTTTGTTTGTATTAAGTAGGTGATTCAATTTTCAAAGAAAATAGAAAATACAGATTTGAAGAAAACATGTTAGCTGTTGCTCCCTGCATCCCAACTAATGACTTCCTGCACCATCATTCATAGAAAATACCATTTTACCCATTTTAAAAATGACTTTGAGATTAATTTTTCTGAAATATTTTCAGAACATACTTTCCCAAACACATTTTATGAATTCTATATTTATCATTTTAAAAATTAAAAAAATGTGTTCCAAAAAAATATTTTGGAATGAATTTTTGTCTTATGGATTTCTATTCCAGAAAAACATTTTGCTTACCGAACTCCTATTCCAAAAATACCTTTTGCTTATGAAATCTTTATTCTAGAATCATCCAAAATTATCAAGAATAATTCTGGTATTACATAAAATATAGGGGTGCATGAAGAAAAATGTAGAGTTACAGGAAGAAACCCAAACATGTTCGATTTAAATGTTCTCACGACCCAACCACTCATACGAACCTAAGGTTAGGCTCATTTTTCACCCCATATTTTCAAGTTGCAACCCGTAAAATTTGAAATTCCAATTTTATTCTTCCAATTTTGTTTTCGTAATTTCATTTATGGAATATGCAATCCAGTGAGCTTTCATATTATACATAGAACACTAAACTTTTTTATTTATTTAAATTATATATTCTGATTTTATATTTTAGAATGTATGTATTCTGAAATGGACATTCTACAATACAAAAATTATATTATATATTTTAGAATAAAAAAACATTTTGAATTATATAATCTTAAATGTAATTCTTATTTTATATTTTAAAATATACAATCTAAAATACAATTTTTATATTTCAGAAGATATAATTCATAATACAGAATAAGAATAAAAATTCACTCTGCACAATCCATATTAGATGTTTTGGAATATGTAAAATATATATGTTCCAGAAATCACACTATTCCATAATATCCTTCCAGAAATCAAAATTCATATCCAATCTAAAATGATTACTTATTTTACATATACCTTCTGGATTGTTTGGTTAGGGTGTAAAAAAGTTCAATTTTGAATCACATGATCCGAAAACCTTTATAAAAAATAACAAAATAATCATAAATGTTACCAATTGATACCTTTTGTACCTAAACAAGACTAACCAACTTAAATCACCCCTAAAACTTGTTGGAATCCTTAACCTTGTAACAATGAAGTACAAATTTTTAAGCAAAAACAAAAACTCACCCAGAAGCAAGAAAAGTAAAAAAAAAAGAGAAGACACCATTAAAATAAAGCAAAATTGTAGAATAGTTATTTTAAAAATTATGGGTTCAAGAAGCAAAAGCCCCTCTAGTTTGAGTTGGCCCATTTTAAGCCTTACTTGTCTTTTAATTAACTTCGTAAGATAAATTTTCATTCCAACTTGACTTATTCCGTTATCACTTAAGTTTCTACTATATTGAAATATTTCTAAAATCTCAAAACTAAGAGTAACAAATAGTATCCAGTAGCTGACTAGAATTATAAGAATATACAATGAAATTAATATAATGCAGTTTAAACTTTTATTTGAATATGTAATGATTTTATTTCTGTTTTAAAATTGCAGTTATATATTTTATAGAGGACAATAATTTTTCAAGTAAAAAAAATTTAATGTGATGAAGTTACTTAAAATAATTTATAATAAATAAAAATAAAAATGTATTTTTTTTTAATAAAAATGTATTTAATATTCATCAGAATATCAACTTTACAATTAGTGTCCTAAAATATTAATTAAAATGTAATGAATATTTTTTTTTACCGAAATGTAATGAATATTTTAGTTCAATATTCTTAAAACAAAATATTCTATAGTTACTTTTAATACTCTTTTTTTTGTACGTTAGTAATGCGATAATGCGTGGTTAATTAATGCGTTTTATATAATTAACCTATACAACGTTTTTATTGTTGTTATTCAGAATTATGTAAAAGTACAATTCCTCAATCTTGATAGGTAATTAAGTTTATAATAGCTCGTGTATAAGTTGGGAAGATTTTACTCGATATAATATATATATATATAAAAATTAAGTTAGATGTCTTCACTCAATTATATTTACCATCAACATGTGTTATGTAACATAAACACGGATGCGGACATTAATACGATGTAAATACGAAAATACGTATAATTTATAAAATGTATGATATGAGATATAGATCTTTATATTATATAATTATGAATTATATAAATTGACAATTAATGTTTATATGCACAATTATATTTCAAACTTTTTTTAGCAAAAATATGTTTTTCATGACTAGTTCAAAATGATTTGTTTCTTATTTTTATAATTATAATAAAAATTTATACAATAAATTTAAGTTTTTAAAAAATTAATATATATTTTTTTTATAAAAATTTATTAAAACAGTATTAGAATTATCATAAATCAACAAATATTTTTTCAATTAGACACTTTATTTATACATCTTCTACCAATGTCCTACAAGTTATACCAATGTCCTACAAGTGTCCTCTTTGAAGTAGATGAATTTCAATTGTTTTCTTTTCTTCCAAGTCCTAATAAACACTACATACCAAAGCGATTGACGCAGGATATGGGGAAGAAAAACATAGTAACTGAAACCAAAATTTCCCAAATTGTTCCAAAATTTAGACTCTCATATATCCCCGAGACAGGGAGAAGAGATGAATACAAATGATGTAAAAGGAAAAAGAAACAATGGAACAAAGGTAATTGGCAGCATCTTATCTCATTGGTTAGTACGTGTCATAAGATCAAGTACTGACTCATTAACCAGATTTGTGAAGAATTCGTTTGCCAGGTCCTCGCCCAATTGTTGTATTTCTTGTTCATAGTTTTTCCACTCTTCACACTTCTCCATCTCCCTAACGTAGACGCACCTTCCTCCTTCTTCTTCCCAATCCAAATACAGTTCTTGGGGCTGCCCATCTATCCAATCCTCTGCTACCTTGCAAAGGTGAAGCTTTTTTGAGAGATCAAGGCCTTTACATTCTCCAATACTCTTCTTGAAGTAGTCAAATAGCAGGTTCTCTGCGTTAATTATCAGAGTGTTGTTTGGATTTGATCCTTTAACGAAGTTGAGAAGACTTCGAGCATTCTCCTCAATGTTGTTATTCTTTGCATGACGCAGGTTCTTCTGAGTACGCGCTGCTGGCACTATTACGCGGGAGTATTGTTTTGTAGAATGGTTGAGTGTTTCATCCTCCAGCTCTAACCGCGCGAACCTTTTCTCTAAAACCACCGGCTCCAGTGGAGCCACACTTTCTAAATGGCATCTTTTGTGCATATGCTTCTGTTTCCCTCCTGTATTACTTTCCTTTGTCAGAAAACAAAAAGAAACAACAATGGAAGAATGACATCCAAGTTTATAACATTTTGTTGAGGAAAGAAAGAAAGGCATTACCTTTTGTGAAGGAAACAACAGTGGAAGTGGAAGTGGATCTGAAACGACACTTGTAAATGTCTTCTTCGTCTACAAATGGACAATCTAGTGTCGATACAGGACTAAACTGTTCTTTCTCATTTGTCCAATATTCCTGTTTCACGAGACCCACTTCACTAGTTAGTCTCATTTTCATTAGAGAGAAAGAGATATCAAAGCTTTTTAGACACAACTGACGGTTTATTAATGCTAGAGTTCCAACAATATGAGGGAATGGGCACAAAATCAATTGTGCACTATAATTTAGGTGAGTTTCATTTAAGACTTTAACTTTAATACACTATTATTACCAAATTATGTAGTGGTATCAAAATATTATTTACAGATGTGGAAAGAAATTTCAATAATGCATCATAAACACTTTATTTTAAGGATATCTGTATAAACACTTTTTTTAGTTTTTGAAGTAAAATAAATGTTAATTTACTTTTAGTTTTGAAGCCAATCAAAACTGTGATTATTTTATAGATTTAGCGAAGTGGGACAAGAAAATATGGGGGAAAAAGGTACATTTGATTAAACGATCTTTAAGAAGAGGAGTCAAATGTGATGTAAACTAATTGTATTATTAGATAAAAATAATAATTTTTGTAAGTTCCCATGGAAAAGGTTAGAAAAATGGTGAATGTGAGTTACCCTTGGTTATCCAGTATTCTTACTTTAAAGATATTAGACTTTAAAATAGTTAAAATGTTTAATAATGAAATATATACTAGTATATTAAATACTTGTAAATTATTGGAAGTATAAAGTCAAAATGGAGTAAACTGGGTAAAGCTAGAGCATAGACCCAACCCTACTAGTTCACGTGCCGCCACACACTGAAATTTATAATTTAGGTAAGTATCCTTAGCCGCCGTCCATAAAATGATAGAATATTAGGTGAAACCTAACTTCCCAAACGGTTAATGAGTCCTAAACAATGTTTTATTTAATACACTACTCCGTACTAGTATTTCATTTTATCACAATCTTCAATAAAAATTCGCAGTGAGTTTCAGCGCCGCTGAAGGCGCTTAGTGGGCTAAGCACTCCTCAAACTTCTTCTCCTTAATAATTAAACGTTTAATTATCCCCACTCTGCACGTGCAAATCACGCTACTAGCTGTGTTTAATACAGGGAATCGTATCCTCCAGTACATTTACACAAAATATATATACTTATAATTATTAATTAAAAATTAGTAATCAAAGATCATAACAATATTGAACACATGCACAGGAATATTATAAATTCAAATTTTTTCTTACAGTTCTCAATTAACCAAAACCTTTTAATTTTTCCTTAACCTAGTATGTATTTTTATTTTTTTTTTGGTATCTGACTAGTTTAATTTTTCTGAATGATGAACAATGTAAAAAAACTTAAAAAAAGGATAGTGAAAGAATCGAAATTGGAAATTACAGTAGTGCTTACCTTGGTTACTACTTCTTCTTCCACCTTGTGACGTCGTGGTGCACAATCTTTGGGGGTCTCAAGCAGGAGGTAGTTTTCGTTGGAGCTCTCAGAGGATGCAACGGTAGATGCAAACGTGAATTCACTCTCTCCCCAGCTGTTACTGCCACAGCCAGAAGAAGTGGTGAAGCTCGGGGCAGCTAATGCAGTATATTCATTGAACGACGTCGCTTTATGATGTTCCTGATCCAGCATAATGAGTTCACGGAAAGATGTCCTCCTCCGCGGCACTCCTTGGCTTCCCTCTTCCCTCACTGCTGCTGCTTTTCTCCAGAAGCTTCTACTCGACAGCTTCCTCGAGAGGCTTCTACAGAGCACGCCGGTAGTATTAACACCTCTCTTCGCTCTACCACTCTTGTGTGACGTCGGCAGCGACTTTATCGCGTTGATTACGGCAACGGAAGCTCTCTGCAGAACCGACACGGATGATCGTCGTCGACGCCGTGGAGGGAGTGTGCTCCTTGTTTTGCGTTGGAGTTGGGGATCTTTCTCCACGAAGAATCCGACGGTGGTGCAGCATTGTCGGCGCGGCAACGATTTAAAACCGTTGGATGAACAGGAACTGAGGTCGTCTCTGAGGTAGTCCTTGAGCAAAAGGGGACGTTTCGGGGTATGTTTTGAAGTGTGTATTAGAGAAGTATTACACAAAGGTTTGGCACCAGTAAAAGCCATGTATATCTAGGTTGAGAAGTAGTTGAAGAAAAAGAAGGTAGGGAAAGAGTATGATGCAGAAATAGAGAGATAGTTAGAGAGTATATATATATTGTTAAAGAAGTTGTGAGAGGGGAAAGAGTTGAGAAGGTTCGGCGGTGAAGATCTCAAAACTTAACAGTCTGTGAGATAATTAAAATAATGGTGTGTGGGAAGCAGACAAATTTAGAGATTGAAGTAAGAAGCGTGCGATGAAACTATGAATATGAATATAATGAAGTGTTGGTAAGTGGGGACGCAAGAAGAAGAAGCTTGGATGGTTCATGAAAGTTTGAATCTGAAGTGGGAATAATAATTTATGAATATTGGGTCAATTTGAAGTTTGTTGTGTTCTGAGTTACTTGAGATAAACAAATACCATACTGCATGCTTTGGACTGTAAATAGACCTGTAGTTGACTCTTCCCCAATTTCTCTCCACGCGATTAGGCACGTGCCACGTGTTTCTGATCCTCCTGTAATCTCATCCTTTTCTTATTATTTCCTTCCAACTTCGTTTTTCTGCTTCAAATCACTTTCCACATTTAAAAATTCGCAAATGCCGATAAACAAGCCTAAGACACGTATTTTTAACTTTTCAATATGATACATTTTCAATTCTTAATACATATTCATAAATTGTATCAAGTATCAATATATTCTTAATTTCTAACCCACCCTTTTTATTATTAATTAAAACGATAGTTATATTGTTGAACATCTCACATCAACTAGAGATTAAAGCCTTTTATTATATATAAGTGGGTACAAACCTCAACCCTATGAACCGGTTTTATGGGGTTGAGTTAGGCTTAAAGCACTTTCGTAATATATATTCATAAAATTGTATGATTTTATCATTTGTTTAATAAATTTTGTGTGTAACTAATAACGTAAAAGTATGTTAGAAAAAATGCATTAATTCATGAAAGTGTAAGAGTATCGTTGCTTGTTTCCCTTGTGTTTTTCTGTTCTGAACCTCATTGCCGTTTTGATGACAAAAGTACTTGAGAGTACTTTGACGATAAAAAAAATATTAACTTCATCTAGTTTTTTAAATTTAATTAAAAAAAAAATTTTTAAAACTACTTTTTACTCTGATTGATGAATTTTTTTAAATACTTTTTCTCCGTTTTAAAGGTCAATCGTGTGATTGATATCGTGAGATTCAAAAAGATTATTGGAAAATCACCGAGCACATGGATTAGCTAGCATGAGAATGTTTAAGCTTATACTAATTAATGATTTTGAAGCTTTTAGTATGTAACCAACTGTGGCAAATAATCAAGAAAAAAATGCCTAGTGATTATACAACTAATTTAAACAAATTTGTCTCTAATGAAAATAAAACCTTTCTTAAATAAATGAGTACTTTGGAAGTTATTATTGAATTAATTAAATAGACTGACGGTTAAGATTTTCAAATAGTTTAGATTGCTCTATGTGAGTTTTTTTTTTAATACTTATATCTTACTATGAAATAGTATAGTAATAACATTCATCATATATTTTTTTAAAAATATCTTAATTTTTTTTGTTTACTTTTCTGTTTTTTCTTTCAAGAGACCTTAGGCAATACTAAAAAATATAAAATTAGTGATAGATGTTTATGAAAAGTTATTATTTATTGTAATTTATGACAAATTGTATGGCATACATGCTTAATACATTAAAGGTATTTTGTGACAAATTGTCATGTAAATTTCTTGTATATAAAATCTTTATCACAAAATATTTAATAAAATTTTATGATAAATTTGATATACTTTTGGTTTCTAAATTAGTTTATATTCTTATTAAATGGTTTCTAATTGATATCTAATTAACTATCAAAATTTTTCTACCAAATTTATAATCTAAATAATTGGTAATTTTTCATAAATAAAACTCATACAACCATATATTTGAAAAAAAAGTAAAGCAAATTTATATGCACGGTAAAATAGACAATAATATTGGGATTTCGAAAAGAGTATTATAATTTTGTGGATAACTGACCCAAATTTAAAGTGGTATTTTAATATTTATAAATTTGTAAATATATATTAAATTTTAAATTTTACTTTTGGTATGATATTTTTTTGGTTAGATTTAGTAATAAATTATATAAAATCATAGTCTATTATAAAATAATATTAAAATCACACATGTGATTTTTTTTAAAATATTTAGTATATTTATTTCATTCATTTAAAACAAAAATAAAAGTATTTCTAATTTTGTTTTTACCCAATATGAATGAAACCCGAATAACTCGTAACCCAAAGAAGGGTAAATTCCCTATTTAACACCATTTACACTTTTATTTCCCCATTTAGCACCCTTTTGTTTTTATTTCCCTAAATAGCACCCTTTTGTTTTTATTTCCCTAAATAGCACCTTTTTGTTTTTATTTCCCTATCTAACACCCTTTTATTTTTTATTTCTCTATCTAGCACCATTTCAAAAATAAATTAAGAAATAATAAATTAATATTTTTTTTTATATTTTTAATTTTGAATGCATTAAAAAATAAATATTTTTAATGTTTAAAATAGTTAGAAATATAATTAATGAATAAAGAAATGAGTTTTTACAAAATAAAAATAAAAAAGTAATAAATTTAAAATG
>Ga0123342_1001329_pt1 | contig 41577 bp, 36 predicted proteins | sample Turbeawhitnodule_FD_89960 | JGI IMG/M metagenome (GOLD analysis project Ga0123342, IMG submission 89960) | Root nodule microbial communities of legume samples collected from Mexico - Turtle bean Mexico white nodule | ecosystem: Host-associated > Plants > Roots > Nodule | place: Mexico: Nepantla...
CTTTCATCATAAAATTTTGCCTTAGTGACACGTCATAAGTCAATATCCCTTCAGTCCACAAGGTGCATAAGTCATCTATAAGTGGTTGCAAGAACACATCAATCTTATGCTTTGGATTTGAAGAACCTGAAACTAAGATTGTCAAAAACATAAACTCGCTCTTCATGCACATGGAAGGCGGAATGTTGTATGGGGTTAGGATAACTAGCCAACAAGAATAACTTTTTCTATATTGACCAAAAGGATTAAACCCATCTGCACATAAACATAACCTGACATTTCTTGGGTCTTGACTAAAATCTTGATGCATTCTATCAAAATGCTTCCAAACTTCTCCATCAGATGGATTAGACAAAATAGACGGGTCCCTTTGATTCTCACTATGCCATCTCATGTGAGTGCAGTTGCCATTGAAGAGTATAACCTTCTAAGTCTAGTAATGATGGGAAAGTACCACATTTTCTTAACAACACTTTTCTTTTCAATTCCCCTCCTAGTGACTGTGTAATATCGCTCCATTCCAAAAATAAAGCAATTAGTTATACTTTTATGACAGTTTTCCCTATAATACAGCATGCATCCTTTTGGACAACAATCAATTTTCGTACAACCCAAACCCAATTTTTCCACCGACTTCTTAGCTTGGAAAAAATTATTAACCATTTGATGATCTTTGGGCATAGTCTTCCCCATAAGTTGGACCATTATATTGAAACATCCTTCAGACATATTATAATCAGATTTCAAGCTTAGATATTCCAAAGAAGCTGACAATTCTTTCCCACAAGGGTGTTTGTGCAGCAGCAAACATGTTAAAAAAAATTTGAGTTTCAAGATCAGGATTTTCCTCCATGTACTTATATCCAATAACACTCTTTGGTTGCATACAATGTGCATTTGAGGGCCCCACATGATCCATTATAATTTGATGGAAACAACCTAATACTTCTCTTTGTTCACAAGTTCCATAACATGAACTGACAACATCCACTGGGGGATTGTGGCAATTCTTCACCATGATTTGTCCACCAATAATAATTAAGCACGAATCCCTCTTTATAAAGATCCCATCCAACTTAATCCACATACTTGAAACTTTACAACTACATTTAATACAAGGACATCTTAACATTTCACCTTGTTCTTGAAACTTTTCTTGACTAATAACATATTGTAGGAACTCATACACTTTTTCTCTAAATTCCTCTGTCAGATGTTTGTTTATGTCCATTCTTTTATACATCCACTTTCTATCTTCGGGGATTTCCATTAATGCAATCTGACTACAAGAAATACTAATGTATACACTTGTTTTAAGAGAGAGAAAACAGGACACTCAATGGAGAAAGTAAAAAATGAAAATATGAAAGTATTGGGTTGACAGGGAGAAGCATACCTTTGTTGGTTCACTTTGTAACTGATCTTGGGAGGAGGTGCTACTATTTATAAAGAGGTGCTGCTATCTATATATTTTTCCTGTAGACAAGAGAGATGAAGAAAGTCATATTGAATCAAAAGATCATTAAAATAAGTAAAACTGGCTTCAGCCTAATTATAAAAGTTTAGTCACCATATAGTCACTAAAAAATAGACATTTAAATATTTATTGTATTTAAGTGACTTCAACAATAAACTTATGACAATCATCAATCAGATGAGTTGTGGATTCAAGAGACAGTGTACAGAAAATAAGCATTATTAAGTTCACAATTGAATATTGCGAATACATGAACCATATAAAATAAAATAAACTAATAAAAATAACTTTTACTAAAGAAATGATTATTCTTGTTGGGCTAGAAGTTTAATTCGTTTATTTATACAACAAAGAAAAGACCTGTCAAGCCCACCGAGAGAGAAGGGTGTTCAATTAAGTTTGGACCAAAAAAGAATTCCATGCCCCGTCTATTTGACATAGCCTCCATTGTCGTGGAAACCTAAATGGTTATCCCCAAACCACAAGCATTATCAGGTTAGCAATGAAATGGTGTACCAAAGCTACAAGGTATTCCTTAGTGTATATGGGCATGCTTCTAATGGAAAGAGGGAAAGATTAGTGAATGCACAATCGGAGATTTTTAGTCTGTGAGGACCAAATGACATAACTTGTCTTTACATGAAGTTATAGTTTAAGGACAATTTTTTATTTTTTAGTTTACATAAAATTATGATATATAGAAATGTAAAAAAGGTAACTTTACCTTATAGCTTTAAAAGGAAATTTCAACAAACCTTAGTTGATTGATAACAAGAACTCCATTTGATGGTATACTGCATGAGATATATTGATATATATTATTTTTCAGCAATTAAACTTTTACTGGTCTATCATTTTTTTTTTCATAAAATAAATATACACAAACCGAGTATTAATTATTTACAAATTAGAACAGGATTCATAAGTGACTTCTTAAAGAAAGATAACTAAATAAATTATACAGTCAAACAACATTATAATTTATAAGTATCATCATTAAACAGAAAATTGTGTTATCACAGTTCATTTAGGCCACACACATATGTTATCACATATGTACATTCCAATGATGCCCTAAAACATGTTAGTGGAAGTGAACAGGGAAATGGAAACAATTATGAAGTTAAGATATTTTAAGAATGTTCCATCAGGTTTGACTGATATTTACTAAGGCAACATACTGAAAGGAAGTTCGGAAAATGGTTAGTGAAAATAATTATCTCCAATCGTTTAAAGCACAATTCAGAACTTTGGGTTTATGTAATTAGCATGTTCATAGTGGAATATTGAATAGAACACTCTGACCTTGGCCTTGCATTATTAGGCTTAAGTATTGAGTCTGACATTCAATTTTCTCAACAAGGGGAATAGGGATCATCTATTAACATATGGAATATATTGTTCTCAGCAAGTGTAAAGAAAAGAACTAAACTTGTCTAACACAAATTATTGGGAGCATGTGATTTTCATCTCCTCATGCATTATGCAGTTTTAAAAAGATGAGTGTGAATTAAAGAAATAGATAATGTATGAAGTGAAGTAGTGGAAGAGAGAGAAGAGAAGTGGAAGAATGAGATGTATATAAATGAAGTAGGAGAAAGCAGGGTGGCGCAAAAATAATTGTTTATCATCTGGGGACCCCTATTTTCAATTTTAATTATTATTGATGATATTTTTTTTTAAAGAATCATTATCTAGGAACGAAACTCATCTGTGTTTGATAGGAATAAAAAAAATCCTTTTTAAAGTGAGCCATATGAGTTGGTAACGTCATGGTGCATTGAAGTGACTCAAAACAATGAATAGCAGAGACTCAAATCTTTAAGACTTTCACCTCACACCACAAACCTGTGATATAATGTCTCACATCAATTACTAGTAGTATGAAGAAGAGGAGCATGGTAGAGATAGAAAAGAGGAGCATGGTAAAGATGAAAAGAAGAAGATGTACTCACATTATAGAAAAGAAAAATGCAGAGGAATCTCACATGCAGAAAATGAATAGTGCAAGAAAGAAAAAAAATGAATCTCACATCAATTGTTGATTCAATAGCAAGATACCAGTATAAAACACATGTTTGTGTTAGTAAGTACAAAAGGAGTCCCAAGAGAAAATGTGTAGGAAACGAATGAAAATAAATTTTGAAATAGCATTCCCTTGTACTTACCCATTGCTTGTAACACTCAGGATTCTAAGTCAAGCAATAAAGATGTCACTTGCCTCCTTTGATAGGTCAAAATAAGTTGTAAAAGTCTCAAGCATTTAAGTTTTCAAACAAAAGTAAAACACCAAAACTTTCATCTTTTAGTAATAAATACTTAAATACTCGAGAGACAACACAAAAAGCAAATAACTAGTAAATTGTAACATATAGATAGTGTTTTGTCTGAAATAAGGTGTTTGTTTGCTTTGAAACAATCAATTATAAGATATTTCTGAGGTTCGGGAATAACAAATTATTTCTGTAAATACATTATTCCTGCAAATAACCATATCAAGTGTTATAAGTTTAATTGATTATTTTAAAACTTAATAGGTTAAAAACGTGTCCAGACTAGAAAATTGAAGGGAAATTAATTTCTCTTAGTATTTTAAAGGGTTTAGTGTTTTTAGGGTTCAAAGTTATCAAATATGAGAAGAGGAAGGAGAACAGAAGAGTATCATTGTCCCTGTCTAACAACACTACATTAGTTACATCTGTAAAGGAAAAAAATGATGGCAATCAACATTAACTAGAAATTACCTTCTTCCGCAGCATTAATTACTAAAAATGATGGTTTAGTGTTTATGCAAGATGCTTTACTTCCATGGGAACCAACAATGGCAACTTCTTTTATTGTTGAATCAAAGTACCTCCATTCGCACCTCCGCTCACACCTCTGCTTGCACCTCTGCTCGCCTCCGTTAACACCTTCGCTCGCACCTCCACTAGCACCTCCATTGCCTCCATTCACCTCCGCTCGCACCTCCACTCGCACCTTCGTTCGCACCATGACCACCACTTGTAGCTTCCTCCTCACCTCCAATGGCTCTGTAAAACATACCCTCTTCGATGTCCTAAAATTGATTTAGAATCAATATCCCAATCCGAATATTTTATCCAATTACATTAGGAGTGAATAAAACAATAGAGAAACACATTTCTATAAAATTTAAAAATGAATATTAAATAAGTATTGAAATACCCATGACAATAAGTATGAATATTTTAATTGATTAATTATTTTTCATACTAATACAAATTTCATGGTTTTTAACTTGTAGAGATAGTTATTACCTTATGTTAATAATTTTTATTTAAACAACTTTTTTTAAAACAAGTGATAAAAGTGCTATTAATAAAAAAATATTAATAATTAAAAAATTATTTACAAATTAATTATGAAAATGTATTTATTTTTATAAAATTAAATTTATTTTAAAGAGATAATTTTATTTAAATTTAATTATGTATCGTAATTTACTTTTTTTTAAATGATTCATTTTATTAATAATAATATTTTTTATGTAATTTTTTTAGAATTTGTATTTTAGCTTATATTTTTAAAAAACTATTTAATTAATTTTATTTAAATTTAAGAAATTACAAATATAATTAAAACATATTTTTTAAATAGAAAAAGAAACCATTAATACTACTAATTATTTTTTAAATTGATGACTACTCATGAATATCTAAAGTGTGATCCTTTTATAGTTTTTTAAAATAAAAATGAATTATTATTATTAGTAGTAGTAGTAAAATAAATAATTACATTTAGTGACCAAAAGAAATTCGATGGCTAAAAAATAAACGTATTTGGTGGCTGATTCGGTGGCAAAAATAAATAATTATATTTAGCGACCAAAACAAAATCGATGGCTAAAATAATAAACAAATTTGGTGGTTGATTCGGTGGAAAAAATAAACAATTATGTTTAGCCACACAAAAAAATCGGTGGCTAAAAAATAAACATATTCGGTCTCTAATTCAGTCGCAGATATATTTTTCTCAATTTATTCAAAACAACCACCACTTTAGCGACCAACGGTTTTGTCACTCTCATGTTCGGTCACTCATTCGGTCACAAAACTAACTGACATTATTAATAATTCAGACAGTCACTATTTCAGTCGCAAATTTGACACTATAGGTATTAGGTGGCTATTTTGGCCGCAAATTGTGAGCATTTTTTTCGGTCGCTGAATTCGGTGACTAAATTGTTATTTTCTTGTAGTTAATGTTCAATACAAAAAGACCTTGATCATAGTATCCCTTCCTCACAAAAACATTGTTTTTTGTCATAACAATCTTGTCAGATTCAAATGACATTTTAACCTCAACTTTGCTTAACAATGCCACATAGATCAAATTAACTCTAATTGATGACACATGTAGCACACCACTCAAAGCCAGAGTTTTATCAGATGTGAGCTTCAAAAGAACATTTCCTTTTCTAGGACATGAGTTATCCTGGAGTCACCGAGATAAACTTGTTCTTCTCCATGCCTCACACTTGTGTAGGAGGTAAGCACATTTTTGTTTGCACAGATGTGTCTGGTAGCCCCAGAGTCTACCACCCATTTGCTCACATTTGTCACAAGATTTACTTGTGAAACGACTGCCACAATTGTATTCCCCTTCGGCTAGATTTGCCTTATGAGGATAGTCGTTTTTGGCCTTATGTCTGCACTGAGGGGCATGAGGACCTGACTTTCCACAAACAAAGCAATTACCTTTTTTCTTGAAAGTGGGGTTAGTTCCATTGTGACGAGAGAATTTATTATTATATTTCTTTTTGTGATCATATTTTTTTCTCGTACCGTTTTGGAGCTGGTTTGTCTTCTACCACGTTTGCTTTGACAGACAAATTTTTGACCTTTGCAGTAGCACACTCCTTCTTGTTTGTGTCTTCAGTGATGATGTGTGTGATCAGATCTAATAGGGACATTTGTTTGTGTCTGTGCGTCAGTGGTTGTTTGTAATCTGTCCAAGATTGCGGAAGCTTTTCGATCAAGAGTTCAAACACAAACCTTTTTTTGACGATGTCTTTGGCAGTGTATTTGAGGATAAGGTAATCCCAAATATCTTTTGCTTCCTTGTAAGAAGCATAGACATCGAACAGAATGTTAGATAACACATTGAGTAAGGCATGACGACATACCTTATTTGCATGGATCCAATCATCAATTTGTTTCGTAGTCGTGTTTGAGTCGAGTTTAGAAGTTGTAAGTGCAAAAGCAACTCCATACATGTCCAATAGGGTGGACACGCGTTCTTGCTAACGTAAATTATGACCGGTGAAGACTTCAATTTTTGAGACATCCGGAAATGGTTTCACAAAAATGGCTTGCGTTGCGGAAACAACATTTGACGTTTCTGGAGCAACGTTGTTGTTGTTGTCCACATTTTCAGCCATAAGTCCTTACGATTGTAGTAATTGAGGCTTTAAACACGAACAAAATTGATTTCCCGAGGCGTTATCGATCATTGTCCGTAAGGACTTATCCGCGGTGTATTGCGCAAGTCCCCTAGGATACAACAGGAACTTCCTAGAAATTTTCGAGGATCAGAACTAGCAAGTTACTCTTAAAAGAGTAAGAACCCAATAAATCCAGGAAAATATTATAATAAAATAAAATAGTAAATGAAGAGAGAGAAAGAGAAAAAGGTGAAAAGGTGAAAGGAAAAAAAGGTGCACGATGGTGGTTTGAAGAAGATGGAAAACTGTGAGTGAGAGCTGTGTATTTTGGATGAAGGAAACCTTTGTTTATATAGAGGGAAAAATGTAACAGCCCCAAAATTGTCGCACTAAAAAATCGAGACCCTCCCAATCGAAAACGCACACAATTTCGAACTTGTTCTTTCGCAATGAAGAACCTCAAACGCAAACGTTGTCCCTTTGCAATCCACAATCCTACCTTTCAAACGCACCAATCAATGGAAGAACAGACCCTATTGCTTCGACAAACCCTTTCACGAGCGCACTCCAGTAATCCTTTCAAAAACGCACCTTCCAAATGCTATAATTTATTAATTTTTCCAACTCAGCAAGTGGGACCCACACACTCTTTCTTTAATATTAAGACTGTCATGTCAGCTAGTTGTATTATGGAACAACGTTATTAGAGGTGTCAAAATACACTACAAGAAAATCATCAAATAGAAACCAATTTTTAGAGACCAAAATAATTAGTTGCAATAGTAACTAAATTAGATATCATTTTAGAAACTAAAAAAAAATTGGTTTTTAAATTAGTTTCTATTATTGTTAAATAGTTTCTAAATTGGTATCTAATTAACAATCAAGGTTTTAACTACCAATTATTTATATTCTAAATTTGGTAGCAAAAACATTTGTTGCTAATTAGATACCAATTTAAAAATCATTTAAAAATCATTTAAAAATTTATTTAGTCCCTAAAATGATCTATAATTTAGTCACTATAGCAACTAATTAATTTTTGTTTCTAAAATTGGTTTCTATTTCATGATTTTCTTTGTAGTGATATAATAGGTAATCTTAAATAAAAGATAACAACTACCATAGAATGTGGGTTATACCAAAAAGGAGAAACCACGAAAAGAAATTCATTTTATCTCAACCCTATTCATGAAATAATAACACTCTCAGGTAGTAATTATAATAAAAAACTTACAAATGACTCTCTTTGAAAATAATCAAGTTATCTATTTTAGGGTGAGTTTTTAGTTTTTATTCAACACCTAAATCATTTATATAAAAGGAAAGTTAAGAAATAGAATTACAAATCAAATAAACTCTTCAAATAACCCATACAACTCTTTGAGCATGAAGATTAACAATCATAGTGTGTTTATACATATATATCAAACTACTTCTCCTTTTTTACCTTTTATTTTCACACATAGTCCAGATTAGTTATTATAATAGTTAGATTAAGAAACTATATATAAAGCGCAGTAAAGAATAACTCGGTAAGAATTATAAGAAAAAGAGGCATTAGATAAGAATAAAGGGTCTCTCTGTGTCTTGCATTACAGAAAAATTACAGAAAAATATATGATGACGAAGAAGAAGAAGAAGCACAAATTGCCAAACGAACCCAAAACCTGGGCGGGCAAGGTACTGATATGTATATATATAGAGAGAGATTGATAGATACATAATGTGTTTTTGGTTTGGGGGAACACAACACTAAACCCCGTCGTTTCTTGCTAGTTTAATCTTCCCAACATTGTAACAACTGAACAATTGAATGTTACTAGGAATTCATGCCTAATATTGCATGTGTGTTTTCCCCGAGTAAGGAACCCATCTAAGGCTAAATCAAACTACACACGTAAAAAAATATGTAAGGATGATCACTTTGCAACTGCATGCTCATCTAAATCTGATGCAATCTTCTTGTCTTCTGCTTCTTCTCCTCCGTATTCTTCTTCTTCTTCTTCTTGATGCTGCTGCGGTGGCACAGAAAATATTGATTTTGTCTGGGAGCCTGGATTTAAGGGGGAGCGCGGTGACTTGGGCAACTGTACCCTAGAAACTCCGGTGTCAATGGGGTAAAGCTGTGCAACTTCTTCCATGCCTTCATCAAGATACACCACGTCCTGCATACTCAACTGATGGTACTCCACAATTTCCCGTAGAAAACGATTCTCCCGAGCATACACCTCATTCTCACTGGCTAATCGACCCTTCTCCGCAAGTAGCGTCTCTAGTTGAAGCCGGATCTTCTCCATCACAACATTCTTAAATCAATTCACACTTCAATAAGAAAACTTATAATTCATTTTCAATACTAATTAACTAACCAAATCATCGTCTGCACGGTTTACGTTTTCTCCCTTCTCGCTACCCTCGCGGTCCCGGAGTATTTTGTTTTCTTCTTCCAGTTGAGCACACCGGGCTTTGGAAAAAGCCAAATCTGCTTTCACTGTTTTTAGCTCCCGCAGAAGTAATTTTGCTTTCGCAGCCGTTGCCATTGCCACCTGCCACCCATCCAAAAACCAAACACCAAAACTTGCGTCTCATGTCATTATTAAAGAAACCAAAACCATTGAATATGAATTGCATCAAAGGAAAATCAACAGAACATGAATTCATAAGTTTTTTGACTGCACGAAGCAGTATATGACAGACAATTAAATTACGTAGTTGCTAGTGCCACCTTACGTCGCGAGATGCCTTGAGTTGTGTATGGAAAGTTTGAGGATCTCCGGTCTGCGCCGGTTGCTGCCATGGATTCCACGTCCCTGGAGCTTGATGTGGCTTTGAGTTGGACGGAGACATTCCTTTTAGCTTGATTGGAGATCTGGGACCTGATGCTTTACTCTCCATAGTCTCCTGATGAAGCATCATAATAAGAAACAGATTTGAAAAGTACGGTGATGTAACAACAACAATAATAATAATAATAAGAAGAAGAAGAAGAAGAAGAAGAAGGCAGTAGAACGTACGAGAGGAGGAGCAAATGTATTGAAAGAGTGTGTTTTGAGTTTTTCGGAGGCGATGGCGCTGTGGTGTGGGTGTGGGTGAGGGTGTGGGGATGACTCATCATCCTCCAGAATTTGTTTGGCCTTCTGAGCGAGAACGCCCCACACACCGGATTTGGAAACATCCGCCACCACGTAATTGTTATCACAGCTCTGCATGCATGCGCGCACCAGAAAGTATTGATTGTTATGAAGTGCAATGCATGGAAATGGAAATGGAAATGGCGTGGTAAGAATGAATTAACCTTGGATCTGTGATGGTCATGTTGAGATGCGGGGAAAGCAAAGTGAAGAGAGGGATCACGACGAGCAGCAGAGGCTTTGATGGCCTGAGCAGCGAGGGAGGGTGAGGAGGAGGAAGAGGAAGAAGATGGAGTGAAGGATAAGGAAGAGGAGAGAGAGGGAAGAGGGTGAGCATCTGCATTAGCATTAGGTCGAATCTCTTCCTTGAAGGTGGAAGTCCTTGATACTCCTTGTCTTCTCCTGTACGCCATTGCCTTGCCTTGTCGTCGCCACCACTGCCACCGCCGCAACACCACGATGATCACAATCACAATCACAAACACAAACAGAACCAACCCTTTCTCTCCCACCTTTCAACTCATATATTAAATCTCACCATCCTTTAACACACAAATGGCTCATTCCTCTACGCCACCTTAAACGTAGGATTCGTAGCAATTCACGTCCACTCTTAACTATATTTTACCTTTTCTCATTCCCCTCCCCTTCTATCCATCATACATCTATTACATATCTTTCCACCAATTCACCACCATAATTAACTCAAATAATAATATATCATTCATTACAAATTACTTTTTAGATCATGTAAATATTCAAGATATTCTAACTAACACTTCCTTAATCATTTTCAATCTCTAAACATTCAAATTTTATGTATTTGTCTAAATCAATTGATATAAAAAAATTTAAAGGTTAAAACTTTTAAAAAGATATAGAAGAATATCAATTTTCACAAAATTAAATTTGAAAATTTAATACTCTCAAATTCTAAAAGAAGTCAGGCATGTTAAGTCTGTATTTTCATAAATTTTCCTATATATAATTTCGTAAAAAGTTTATCCATCCTCGTGAGTTTACAATTTATATATTTTATTTTAAATTTACAAATAACATCATGGATAAGAGATTTTTTTTTTTTATTAATGGAAAAGAGAAATATCAAATAATTTACACGGGACAAGGAAATGAAAAAATTATGTCAAAAAAAATAATTTAGACCAATTTTATATTCATATAAAAATATATTTTGTCGAGATTACTTTACATTGACTTAGAAAAATAAAATGTGAGTTGTATATTGATGTAATATTAGTTATTGTTTTTGTCGCTAATACTATTATATAACATGAAAATGATAAAAATAATGTAAAGAAAAATGAATTATACTTAAACAATGTTTTATAGGATTTTGCATCAAAATGGTGCAATTCGTTGAATTTATTATATAAATGAATAATTTTTTTAATTACGGATTTGATAACTTGTATCATGGTACCATGAGTTTTCCCTTAAGAAGTTGTGTTAGAAGAACATGACTTGTTGGTCCACTCGTTCCAATGTTCCATAACTTTGGTTAAATTTTTTAACTATGATTAATTAAAGTTATGTTGTAATCATACGACTTTCACATTACTAAAGTCGTGAGGCAATCTCACATCTTCCTTTGTATTCTTTGTGCCTTAGAAAAATAATGGTTTGATTTCATACTTATAAGAGATTAAATTAATCATTATTAATAACAAATAAATTGTATAAACAACACAAAATTCTCATTAAAGTGCTTACTAATCACATCAAAGTCTAATATTTATTACGAGTTAGGTTGCCATTGACGTGTTTGGATGTCTTCATTTTCTTCCTCTATAATATCAAATTTCTCTCTTTCAACAATAATAGTAAGTTGAGAATGAGATTGAGATTCATGTGAATGTTAAAAATTGGAATGAGATGGTAATATATTGGGAATCAAGTAAAATTGTATGTGTTGGTTGAGAACAAGATTGGGATGCAAGTGTATTTGAGGATTGAATGCATTTGTAGGATATAGGAATCAAACTCATATTCAAATATTTGCGGATTGTTTAGTTGAGGTGTGAAATTACTCATTTTACTTCAAAAGACCCTTAACATTAGGGTTTTTATAAAAAATAAAACAATGTTAGTTTAGAAACATACATGTAATTTAATTCTTATAGTACAAAACAAAAGGTTGTCTTAAGATGCTTTAGGAGGTTGAGATGTAAATGAAGGTTGAGTACTAGTAGACCAATGTATTGTGTGGGGTAAATGTTCATTACTAGGTTGTGCATTATGATCATGCATTAGAGATGCATGCTGAATTATTGTTCTTAAAGCTTAGAGGCTTCCTCAAGGTTCCTATAAATCAATAAATAATTAGTGAGAATGCTACCAAATTTAGATAAATGAGATAGAGGTGGACACACAATATTGTGATTAGTTGCATTTGTAGATGAAAGTTGAGAACTATTGCTATTTAAGTGGTTAGAACTTGGCTAGAACTTTCTTAGTGGAAAGTTTTTTCATCTTCAAATATCCTAATAAATAATAACATTAGTGTAAGAAAATCACCAATTTAATAAATAACATTAAATATTGTTAACAAATCATGAACTGAAAATCAATTGCAATAGCCCAAGAGAGAAAACATGTTTAGTTGAGTATATCATAACAATGAATGAATTAACCATGCTAAAAACATATAGATTTTTATATACATTATCAAATTCTTCTTCCCCCTTATAAAATAAGGATTTGAATATTGATGAAAAACATCACAATTAAGCATTTGGCGTCGATGATAGTGTGGATTGTGGTAGTTCTTCAAACATTGGTGGTGTTTTAATAGTTGTAAGAGCCTAAATGTTGGGTGGTGAGGCTTTAGAGGGCAAAGAAGAGGGGATACTATCAATATAGTTTGAAATAACACTAATAATATTCACTTGTGTTTGTTGCATAGTTTGTGTCAACATTATTGAGAGTTATGAAAATTGATTTGTTATAGCTTATATGTACCTTCATTAAGCTCTACTTTTTTTGTTCAACAAATTGGCACATGGTTTCACATTATTATTCTTTTGACATTGGAGAACGTGTTTTTATTTTTCTTTTTGTTGTTGGAGACCTAAAGTGATTATTTCAATCATTTTCTCCTTAGTGACTCTTGTGGTGTAGCATAAGATAAATGCTTGACCTTCTTAAATGATTCTTGGTTGTTGGTTGTTTTCATTGTGAGTGAAATGCCTTCAATAAGAGCTACTTGTAATTAAGCTTCCAATGAGTTCATGGTTGGGGACCTCTACTTCATTGGTGACTAAGGCATTCTTGAACCAAGTGATATCTAAAACTAATTTATTACTCAAGAGACGGACACATGGATGAACTATTGATGAAAGTAAAGATTTTGGTTGTATGAGACTTTTCTTTTTTATGGGGAGTTGGATGCATGAGATTGGGTTTGATAAGGTGTTTCATGTGGTGGAAAGTAAGAGTATATTGGCAAAAAGTATGTCACGCTAGACTTGTCCAACATGGTGTGTCTAGTGAACTATTAATCGATAGCTAAAACTCTGGTAGTTAATTAGATATCAATTTAGAAAATATTTATCAATAATAGAAACTAATGTAGATATCAATAATTTTTGTAGTCTCTAAAATACTATCTAATTTAGTCAATATAACAACTAATTATTTTTGTTTCTAAAATTGATTTTTATTTAATAATTTTATAGTAGTGATACCATCTAATTAGTTTCATGTTCTACAAGCATATAAGAAGACATTTATAAGACAAGAAGACTAAACAAGGATGGTCTACAACTGATAAGATACAAACTTATTTAAATTTATCAAATTGTTTAAAGTGTACGAAAGTTTATTCACATATTTTTGTGAAGAGTTTGACACAACAAACATAATGTTTTGAGATGATATACTGGATATATTGGTGTCATACAAGAAAAGGAATATAATAGTGAGAGTTACTTTTACTTTAAGCGCAACAAGTTAAGTGCAATATAAAAAAATGTAAGTTAAAAGGCTATCAATATGTAATAATGCTCCAATACTTTCAACAAAAGATCCACATACTATTAAGCAACAATAATTTCCCAAGGTTTATAAATAGAAGTTTTAACCTTCTAACATTAAAACTATAACTATGATGTTAATGTATCTTTTTTGACCAGTGTATGTCGTGAAATTTGGTTTAGAAAAGTACAAATATTTCAAAAGAGGGTATTGTAAAACATAACTTATCTTTAGACAACTATTTTGTAAGTGATTAACTTGAAAATAATAGATTTACGTAAAATAGAAAATAAAATATCAATTTGACACCGTAGGTAACAAGCACATATCAATCAAATTTACTTAAAATGTCATACTTAAAGAACATTGAAAAACTTGTATTTAGTGAAAGATAAATTATTTTCACCATTTATAGCATATAAGAGAATTAACAATAACATTCCATTCTAACTTAAAATTAATGTACGCTTCATTTTATAATATAATATGTTATATTAGTGTTTTCTTGCTCAATAAAAAGACAACAATAAAATCACTAAAAAGTTAAGTTAAATCATTAAAGCAATTAGCTTAAGACTCAAATTTTTATTTTTTGTTATACATATTATATATAATAAAATATTTAAAAAAAAAACATAATTTATTAACAAGGAATATCAAGCCTAATTTCAACCCCAACTTTTTCTAAATATATTGGGCTAATTTGAAAATATTGTCTAACACAAAAGTCCTATACATGATAGTGGGCAAGTCCAAATAAATTTAGCACATATCGAATTTTAATGTCTCTTAACCTTTCACAAAGGATTAGACAACAATAAAGACATTTAATCTCAATGTATAATTACAAGTGATCTAATCATTATTGTCATGTTGAATGTGACTTAGAAAATGTAAGGTGCAAAAATTGCATACCAAAACTCTCTAATAATCCTTTTAAGCAGAAAATTGCCATATCTTTTCAGTAAAGTCTCATTGTAAGAACTTATGATACTTTGAAAGATTTGATTGGTTAAGTTATATTAGAATATATATTGAAAACAAAACTAAAAATTATAAACCATTTTGGTCTAATTTTAACAAATTCATAGCCTCATTAGAGAAACTATCCTCATTTATTTGACACATTGCTTTACAATAAAAAAATTACACATTTTAAGTGAAACATGAAGTTATTTTGCATCTAGCATTCATCTTAAACAAAAAAAAAGCATTATTACATTATATGGTGCAGTTTGTGATTGAAACTCATAATTGTTTCCAACATTGATTATAGAACATTACTAGATTGATAATTCTAATAGGTTTTCTTGATTAGCTAATTTTGATCCGCCCAATAGCATCCTCTTATACTTATCAATTTCTTCAGTCCTTTATAATATAAATAAGTAAAACCTTTTGTGTAAGGTCATGAATAACGTGGCTCAAAACAAAATCTCTTGCTTAAGAACTCTTTATCACACCTTACGGGCCACTTGTGATATCCCCAAATCTTACCGTTTAAAGGATTGCAACCTTTCTTGTTTAGAACATTCAATATCCCTTTAACTGCTTCCCTTCCACCAATCTCTTCTCCTAGACTTCTTATTTCATTAGGATAACTAGGAAAATGATCCAAATGATAAGATATCATGGAAGAGGTAGTGACTATATTGAAAGTATCATTTTCTGTTTTGTATGGAATGGAAGTAGTTGCCGTGAGAATTTTACATCCAAGAAATTTCCTTTTGGCTATATTTTGGGCAATAGGTCCTAAATCTTTGGCAAACAACATCAAACTATCTTTATAGTCATTATCTTGTTGATCAACCTATGTAAAACATGAGAAAAATAACAATGTTTAATCATTCTACTTTAGAATTTTTATGCATTTTGTTGAAACATATTTACACATTAGACAAGGAGAAAATAATACTCACATGTTGAAGGAGTTTTAGTTGACCATTTATTATTGGCAGTGTAGAGTTGTCCTTGTCAAAGTGCAATGGTTTATATGTGTCACGCCTATCAGTCTCTAAAGACTTGCATTTGTTACACTCCTTAGTACCTAATAGATAAAAGTTTGTTAAATAAGCAATTTTGTTTCTTTTTAGAAATTAAAAAAAATACACACATGATGTGAAAAATAGTTTTTCTTAATGAAGAATACATAAAAGGTATTATGACTAAGTTTGAGAGGGGGAAAGGGTCGTAAGAAATCATTTTCATCTTTTTAATTTATAACTAGGAGAATGTTAAAAGAAGTAATTAGTTGGTAAAATATCAAACTCATTATAAGAAGGTTTCAAAATAAAATAAAAACTAAGATAATAAACTTAGAAGTTATGAAAACACATATTAAGGTCAATATATAGTTTATGTTATTTTTCATGACCACACACAACATAAAATAAAACGTCACAAAATTTATTTTCCAAACCATAACCTTCACTCTTACCTGTAGTAATCACAACATTTTTGGCATCAAGATGATTTGTCTTACAACTTCTTTTATTTAATGTACTACGAGCCGAACACAACATAGTTTTTGAGGGCACACTAATATTTATTTCATTGGATTTCAAGTTTCTTGAATTCCTAAAATCCTTTTGATTACTCCGACCTGTTTTTCGCTTTGGTTCAGAATATTCCATTTCAAACTTCTCAGGATTCTTCCTTAATATATCAAAAACTTTCTTAGCTAGCTCATTTATAACACGAGCCTGCAAAATTAATCATTTCATTAAGGTAAGTTAGATTTTTTAAAGCAAAACTTGGATATAGAAGTTCATTAACTTTATATTCCATACCTGCCTAAAATATATGGTACCTGAAGAATTAAAACGCATTGCATTGCCAAATATTAGGAAAACATCATGCTGCATGATGAGTAAAATATCATGTATTAAAAGATGAATCAAACTAGTATAATAATTTCTATATATATTTGTGTGTGTTATGGTTACTGATAATTTTAGAATAAGAAGTTCTTAACCTCAAATTGTTCTAGAGTCTTGTACATCCTCTCATGTAGTTTAGCCCTAATGGTGCCAAAATCCATAGGTTCTTCTATGATAGCATAATAATCTTCAACCTTGTTATATAATTCCATAAAAGAGTGAATTAGAAGGGAAAGCCATACAATAATATCCATAAGATTCACAACTAATTATGGCCACACACCTCATTTGGATCAACTGGTTCAACAAATATTTCATAGGTGTCTTTCCTGTATGGTTTAAAACAATTTTTAAATTACAAGAGGTAACCATATCTTCAAAATGATACACACCAACGATAAAAGTAATCTACACCTTTGTAAAGTGTCAAGTACAAGTTGAAGTATTCGCGTCTCAGGCAAAAAACTTGAAGATGCCAATTTTGATGGCTTATCTGATTCATTATCAATCATTTAATAAATTGAATGCATTATGAGTGTCATATAAATGTACAATTTTATTCAAATGTAATGCCACCTTTGTCGATGGTGTAAATCAATTTATGATATAAGACCTTTACTCACCATCACAAATTGTCTTTTGAATATCACAATGGCTAGAATGCTTCACATCCTGTAGAATGAATGACTTGCGAATGTGAACTAATATAAGAATTTAACAAAGTGTGAAAAATGTAACATAAATAAGAAATATTACTTGATTTGTTGATGGTTTGAGTTGTTGGAGTAGCCTCAATTTTGTGTTCTTTCTACCCCTTGTTCGAAATGCAGGTCCTTGATCACTATCTAAATGTTGTCTCAATAAATGATCATGAGACTCAATCTCTAGTGTAGATAACCGTGGACTTCTCCTTTGTCCTTCTGTTTTTTGCAATTTTCTGTTATAATAAGCAATTTTATAAAATGTAAAGGTTACATACAATACAATTTACTAACAAAATGAACACTAAACTCACCTTAATCTACCCATATTATGTCGGTAAAGAAAACAAATGATCAAGTCTTCAAAAATAAATAATAATGAACATAAATAACTCTCAATATCTATATATATTTAATGTATAATTATTATTGCATTTAACCTAAGAGATATCATATCAGAAAATAAAAAATATATATTAATATGAGTGATGTTTATGGTACACAAAATCAAAGATTTTAATTTTTGGATAAATAACCTTGTAAAGCAAATAATTTTTCATGAGATTCCCATTCTTTCTTATTTTGTATTTTTAGAGAATGGAAAATACAATGGATTTGGGTTCTAATTTTCCTTATAAAATAATTTTAGATATTTTTAATATGATGTATAATTTAGAAAAAAATTTAGACAGTGATATAAATATGAAGAATTTATGAAAAATGATATAAAGGTGAATAAAACCCTAGTTGTTGGAAGGAAGAGGAGGGGAAGGAAAAGCGTGCGGTGGTCCGAAGGCGAAAGATGGGAGGAGAAGGAAGGGCGGCGATGAAGAAGAAGAAGAACGCGAAATCTGGGGGCTTCGAGTCACTCGGTCTGAGTCCGAATGTGTTCAGGGGAATCAAGCGCAAAGGTTACAAAGTCCCCACTCCCATTCAGCGCAAGACCATGCCCCTCATTCTCTCTGGCTCCGACGTCGTTGCCATGGCTCGCACCGGCTCCGGCAAAACGGCAGCGTTTCTCGTCCCCATGATTCACCGCCTCAACCAGCACATCCCTCAGTCTGGAGTCAGAGCCCTCATTCTGTCCCCCACTCGGGACCTCGCCCTTCAGACTCTCAAGTTCACCAAAGAGCTTGCGCACTTCTCAGGTTCGCTTCTCTTTTTGTTCGATGCAACTTTTCGGATCGATTTTAGTTTTGATTTTGATTTCTTTTGCAGACCTTCGTGTGAGTTTGTTAGTTGGCGGCGATAGCATGGAGAGTCAGTTTGAGGAGTTGTCTCAGAGTCCTGATATTATAATTGCCACTCCTGGTAGGCTCATGCACCATTTGTCGGAGGTTGATGACATGTCCTTGCGCAGCGTGGAGTACGTTGTTTTCGACGAGGCCGATTGTTTGTTTGGGATGGGTTTTGCTGAGCAGTTGCATAAGATTCTTGCTCAGCTCGGGGAGAATCGCCAGACCTTGCTTTTCAGTGCCACATTACCCAGTGCTCTTGCTGAATTTGCCAAGGCTGGTTTGAGAGACCCTCAGCTTGTTCGCCTCGACCTGGAGACTAAGATCAGCCCTGACTTGAAGCTCGCCTTCTTCACCATGAGGCAGGAGGAGAAGTACCCCGCCCTGCTCTACTTGGTCCGGGAACATATTGGTTCTGATGAACAGTCGTTGATTTTTGTGTCCACCAAACATCATGTGGAGTTTCTCAATGTTTTGTTTCGCCAAGAGGGTATTGAACCGTCTGTATGTTATGGCGACATGGATCAGGATGCTCGCAAAATCCATGTATCGAAGTTTAGGTCTAGAAAGACCATGTTGTTGATTGTCACCGACGTTGCGGCTCGTGGCATTGACATTCCATTGCTTGATAATGTTATCAATTGGGACTTCCCCCCCAAGCCTAAAATATTCGTCCATCGAGTTGGAAGGGTTGCAAGGGCTGGTCGAACTGGTACTGCTTATTCTTTTGTGACTCCTGAGGATATGGCTTACCTCTTGGATCTTCATTTATTTCTTTCAAAACCCATCAAACCTGCTCCCACTGAAGAAGAGTTCTTGCGGGATATAGATGGAGTATTGTCTAGATGTGACCAGGCAATGGCAAATAGAGAAACCATTTATGGTCGTTTCCCACAAAAAGTCATTGACCTTGTTTCAGACAGAGTTAGGGAAGTTATTGATACTTCTGCAGAACTGGAATTGTTGCAGAGGACCTGTAAAAATGCATTTCGTTTATATTCCAAAACAAAACCCTTACCTGCCAAGGAGTCCATCAGAAGAGTAAAGGATTTGCCTCGTGAAGGGCTGCATCCAATGTTCATGAAGGTGTTGGAAACGGGGGAGTTAACAGCACTTGCATTTTCTGAGCATCTGAAAAAGTTCAGGTGAGTGTAAGATTATGTTATGCAGGTATCCTTTCTACTCCCATTATTTCTGTAGATTCTACAGTTACATTGCTTTAATAATTCAATTTCAGGCCAAAACAAACCATTTTGGAAGCTGAAGGAGAAGCAGCTAAATCAAAGCATCAACAGGTGAATTTCTTCTTTAAATACATTATCCACATTGTGTCCATTTTAGAATTCCATATTCTGGTCTAATTCCATAATTTCATTGTTTGATTTGGTATGCAGAGTAACGTTGTTTTTGTTCCCCCCTTCCAGTGATTAAAATCTACGCTTCTCTTGGCTAACTTAACATTTTCCATTTCAATATAATTGCATACATGAGTTGGTGCCTCTTTACATAAAACACTTAAAAATATACGCTATGTATGACTCACATTATACCTGTTCATAAACGTTTACTGAAGATGCTTTCTCTCTTTGATTTTCTTACAGTACATGCATCTTATTATGTGTTGCGTTACAATGTCATAGCCATTACTTCAGCATTTATCTTTGGTGTAAACTTCCCAATCTCCTATCATATTCGTATTGTTTGACTTTCTATGCCAATTTCCAAGCACATTCTTATTTTTATATTTTTTAATTTGGGTATGATATATTCGATTTTAGGTTGTCATTTATAACACTATTGAATGTCCTTCTCAGTGTTTCGTTAATGTTCTGTTATATATAATTTCAGAGTTTATGCTGCATGCTACCAAAAAAACCCTCTTGCAATCTGTTATGATGTGCATGCCAATATTGTTGTCTTTGTACTCTTCCTATACATTGAAAGTGATGCTCAATATTTGCAGGGCCCTTCCGGGCAATGGGGTGATGTGATGAAAAGGAAAAGAGCCATCCATCAGAATGTTATAAATTTGGTTCATGAACAACAGCAGTCTAAGAATAATAAGGAAAAGGTATGTGGCTACTGCTGAAATTTGGATTCGGACAATTCAACCTCTTTTTTTTTAAATAACCTGCCGTATTCTGCTGACTGATTGGAATCAATGTAATTTTTTTTTTTTTTGGATTTTCTTTTCCACGTATTTGCAGGAGGAAATCGAATCAGAAATCAGTCCTTCCATGGAGAAAGGAAGAAAAGGTTTTATTTCATTTATATTGTCATTGCATATTCTTTAAGTTTGGTCATTTTATTTTTCAATTTTTAAAGTGATTGATCTTCATCATGCTGTATTCCCCACCCCCCTTGTTTTAAGTAGTGCCTTGTGCCTCTGGAACAAAGTAGGTGGCTACTCGTACAGATATATTCTATTTTCTGTGGTGGTTATTTCACTACGTTCTTTCAAGTATATCACACTAGAAAGGCACATGAGACCCCTTTGTATAATATATATCCGTATGAATTGATAGAAATTTGTGAAACTGTCTGCTTGCCCATCGTTTGATATGCAATTTTCTTTCCCTGTTGCATCCAGCAAGTGCCTGTCCCATGTCATTGTAAGAATTTGTAGGTTAAAATTGATAGAAAATTTCAAGGTTTACTTTTACTTGGGTATGCTTTATTAGGATTTGAGTGAAAGAAGACTAGAAGAGTTAAGTAAGCAAAATATGATTAGCTTCTGATTCTGTTTACTTGAGTTTCTGCAGCACGTGGCACTAAGAGAAAGCCCCAAAGTTTCAAGGATGAGGATCACTATATAAGTTCAATACCAATAAATCAAGTAAGTTTCTATCTGAATTACATAGTTCATCATATAGATAAATACTATATTAATGGTGGTATGCATCTGAAACAAAAAGTTGCTACTAATCTTGGTATCATTTTCAGCATATGGAGGCCGGCCTTTCAGTAAAAGCCAATGAAGACTTTGCTTCAAATAGGTAGCAGTCTTCTTTATTTTGCTATTGGGGTGATTTTATTGTCAACCATTTCTAAATCATTATTAGTTCAGAAGCCAAACGATAAAACTTTTAGCTGATTATGATTGTGCTTTGGTATTTAATTTGTTTGCTTGTATATTGTGTTGTGACTTTCAACATGTATGATTCAGTTTTATGTATTCAATCCCATCCTTTCTAATGTTCAGTTTTGGTCCTAATGATACTCAATATTTTTAGATTGGACTCAGCTGTCCTTGATCTAGTCGCAGATGATGGTGCTGGCATTCGGAAACAAAGATCTATGTATCACTGGGATAAGGTAATACTGAAGTTGTGATTGATTTATAAAGAAGAAAGATAGTTACTTTTAAATTTTATTTAAGTTTTTTGAAAACTAGTCATTTATCTCATGTAAACCTCTTGGTGCCAGAGGAGTAAAAAGTACATCAAGTTAAACAATGGTGACCGTGTTGCTGCAAATGGGAAGGTACAATATTTCTAACCCCATAGTTTATATTGATACTTACCATGCAAGATGAGATTCTTCTATTCACCTACCTTTAAGAATTAGTACATAAATATAAATTTTCCATTCGAGTGTAGATAAAGACAGAGAGTGGTGCTAAAACGAAGGCCACCAAGACTGGTATGTACAAGAGGTGGAAAGAACGCTCACACGGTAAGATATCACTCAGAGGGACAAATGACGGTGATCGTCAGGAATCAACAAGTTTGGCAGGTACTGTACATAGTTTGCTTCTTTTTGATATTTATGTTAGATGATGAATTCTGTTATACTAACTACTATTTATCATCCAAGAAATTGATTGTTTTATACCTCAACCTACACACTTGTCAACTATTCCTATACAACATTTGAAATTTGGATACCCTATTGGTGTAATGTTGCATGATCAGAGGCTGCAGTCTTCAATGCTCTTGATAGTGTTTTCTTCTTTTAAACTAATCCGGTTCATCAAAATCCTGAATCTCACTTTTTGAATCTCACATTTCTGTCATTTTTGTCAACTTTCTAGTAAATAGTTGTGTTGTAACTGTTGGTTGGCTATGTCAAATATAATGTATGCTTGTTGTATATTTTTGTTTAGTATAAAAGCTAAACGTGAAACTCTATGAATTCTTGTTATACAGGATCTTACAGAAGAGGTCGTGGGAATTTTAAAGGCAGCAACAAGCAGCATTCAATGCCCAATGCTCACGTGCGTTCAGAAATCAAAGACATGGATCAAATTCGAAAGGAAAGGCAGCAAAAGGCTAACAGGACTTCTTATATCAAGAGCAAGTCGACGAAGGGTAAAAAGTTTGGTAAAAATGGTAAAAGTGGTAAAAATGGTAAAAGAAGAAAAAGCAAATAGTGTGTTTGAAGCTCCAGACATTTAATTAGTTAAGGAAAAGAGGCCTGCCATTAAAGGAATTTTATATTTTGGAGGGGTAGGGGGTGAAAACCAACTAACAGTAGAAGTGTTTTCTTGTATTCTTTTCTTGGTTCGCCAACAAATTTTGTTTGTTCTTCTAGTACATGGATCACCCCTGTTCACTTCCTTTCATCTTTTGAAGTCTCCATTTTGTGCTTTTGGTGTTTTCTTCTATTTCCGCTGCAGTTTAGTTCGGCTACTCAGAGCTATTTCAATCTTCATTCACAAGCATCCTTTTTTTTAACAATTATCTTAATAATATCACTAAAGGGTAATTTATCAAACTAAAAATAAATAAGCATCCTTCTATCAATCTGTCACAAGCAGTTTGGGATTAATAACATTGATAATTTATCTGCTTATTTCAAATGAAGCCAACTCCAGTTGCATGTTTCACTTGAACTCGGTATTCGTTTGTAATTAGTAGAAGAATTAAGCGGCGCTATGTTCATTACTACAAATGATACATGGTAATTAATTGAAAATTTTCCTTGTTACAATTTCTTACTGGCTACAAATTAAATATTGAATATATTTTGATAAAGCAACAATTCTATGTTCATTACTACAAATGATACATGGTAATTAATTGAAAAATTTCTTTGTTGAAATTTCTTACTGGCTACAAATTAAATATTGAATATATTTTGATAAAGCAACAATTCGAACTTTCTCATTATTTGAACCCGAAGGCTACATACCGTTAGAAATTTTAACCATTCTTAGCACTTAACAAATCCAACGGACTAGCAATGATATTCTTATGTTTAGGAAATATTTTTCTTAAACAATATCCCGATAGGAAATGTAAAATATTTTTTTTCATCAATGAATTTTAACTTATTCATTAAATAAGTTATAAAAATTATAGTATAAAATGAAGTGCATTTTTGTGAAAGTAAAAAGATATAAATAAAGTAGATGTGGTATAGAAAGAACGGAAAAGAAGTAAAAAGTTCGCGAGCGTGTAGCGAATAAGAGGAGGACACGTGTGATTAAACGGGGTATAAAAGCAGAGACTTAGAGATTGGCGCTATTTGGCACTCAGAAGACATCGTGGGCAGCAGCAGCAGCTGCAGAGAGAAGAGGTATCTTTCAACTTCCAACTCACTCAGGTACTCTCCTTTTCTCTTTCCTCAAATCCCCAATTCATTTTTTATCCCATAAATCATTGTTCCAACCGTATAGATTCATGTAGTTGCTTCAAACTGCTGCTACTCCTCCGGAGAAGATCCATTTCATAGAAAACCTGATACATTTCTTTCTTGTGTTGTTGTTACAGAGCTAAATTAGGGTTTTTTGTGGTTTTGTTGGATGTGGTTGTGTGTGTGTGTGAGTGAGTGAACATAGGGTTTCTGTGGTTTGTTGGGGCAAAATGGTGTGTCTAAACCCAATTTGTAATTTGCTGTAGCTTATGGCATCCGTGGATCTGTGCAAAGAATCAATGAAAGATGCTATTACTCCAATTCCAAAGGCTGCCACCGATTGTGCGGTTCCTATAACTCCTGAGGCTCTCACCGAGAATGGAGATTTTCAATCCCAATCCCCTCTCACTCTCTCAGTGGTCAGGAAACAACTCAAACGTGCCTGCATTCATTGCGATTCTGACCCTGGTGGCTGTGTTAATAATGATGATGATAATGGCAATGGTAATGGTAGAATTGGAAGCCCCCGAACTCCTGAGCATGGTGTTTTTGACCCCTTTGCACCTGGTCCTGATAACATGGCGCGGGCACCCAATAGCAACAAGTATCTTGATGACTACAGGAACACCGTCGCCCGCAGACTTAATTTTCATCCCTCCTTTGACGTTGCTCAGGCAGATACTGATACTCTTTCAGATGAGGAAATGGTTGAGTCAGTGTACGAGAATCTTTTGCAAGTAATTTTTTCAAAGCAGGCTGAGGGGTTTCTTGCTCAACTGTCAGACCATTGCGAAACACCTCCTTCTGCGCCTCGCATCACTGGAATTGCCGATGCTTGTTATGGTGCACCCAAGAAGCCAGCGGCTCCACCCAGGAACATTGATCCGAGGTTGTGCAAGAAGCTTGAATTCTGACTCAAACTCAACCCACCTGCTTTATATCTAGATGTAAACTTACCAGATACACATCACATTCATTCGCAACTGCATTTTGTGCTCCTAATTTGACGATGTATCTCTACTTTGTAACATAACTTGCTCAGGAAAAATGTTTTTTACTGAACACAGTTGCATCTGACCAAGCTGATACATCTAGCAGCTACATTGTATAGTAAACTCGTAGTTTATTTTACAAATGAATTATTCTCTAGTCTTAATTAGTTTTAATTTCTTTATGAAGTTGGTCTGATTCCATTTTACTGCAATTATGTTTTGTAATTGATGTTTCAAGCTTGTATGATGCTTTCCCTCTGAGATCGTAGTGTTCTTCCCATCCAATGGATATCTTCATATATTGATGTGAATTTGATATCCTTATTAACTTTGAAATTTCATCCCCCAATAAAATTTCAGCAAATACTGGATTAATGCTTGACTTCTCGTTTATTCCTTCATCTTACTCGGACAGAAATTTAGTATGATCGACGTGGGGGTGTTGTGGTCTCTGTCCCATATTGTTGGGATGTTTTGTTTTCAAATATAGGGAAAATTATCAATCAAGATTAAAAAAACAAAAAGAAGGATATGGACAATTACAAGCCAAATACTGAAAACCTTAAGAGGGATAATATACGATAGACTTTAAAAAGAAAACGCAAGTCTATAGCTACTCTAGCAAAAGATAAATAGTGTCTCAACTCGAGCTTGTATGAAAGTGTTTCACATTTTATTGCAAGTGAAAAAATAAGTGTGGCTGATTGAAACTATTGTTTCTATTCAAGCACTTGGAAGCATTGATGACCTATAAAGTATCAATCTACTTGGAATCTATAGTCTCATCGTAAAGCTTTCTTTAGTAAAACTTTTATATGTAAAAAAAAAAAACGTCAAAAGTGAATATATAGCGAACCCCACATCACCGTGCACATCCCTTGTTTTCCTTAGCCATCTATTAACTCCCCTACTTTTCTTTGAAAAGATTGTTTGCATCCAACAAGCCTCCAAAAAGTGCATATATAATCCCCTATTAGTTTTGTCCACTGATAATTAGCGTGTTAGGAGTAGAATGCTCCAAACATTAGCTTTTAACCTGAGAGGAGAGAAACTGAATAAAAAATATGAATATCAGTTTTCAACATTCAATTCACAGTAGTTTCAGAGAGGATTCAAGGTGCTGCTCCCACGCAGTGGTCATGTTTAACCATTAATGCTGCTATACTATGGTCTTCGCGTAATGAAATTCTAGGTGCTACCATAAATATTAATGGGGCTTTTCAAACTTGTCTTTTACTTGTAGTTGTACCAACCGCGGGAAAGTCTTCTTGGTATGAAAAGCTTGAGAGCAACCCATAATTGTTTAACTGAAAATGCTTAGCTGCTTGACAAATGAAGATTTGCATGACTCTTTCAGTATGTTAAAAGAACTTCAGGAGATGATAAAAGTCCAAGTGCAATGATTTTGGCATAGCGAAAGATTGGACTCGTGGATTTCAGGAGTTATTGATCCCAAAACCCTTTTCATATTTTCTAGCAGTATCATAATTCAAGAATCCTCCACCTTGCTTGAATACTTCTCCAACCCCATCTTTGACTCCGACTAGTAATAACCATTAAGAATGAAGATAGGGTAATTGACAAACAACTAGTATCTTATAATATTCTCAAAACACTTAGTTAAAAAGAGCAAGATTAAAAGCTTTTGTTATCAACATCACCACACCAAAACTTCTCACCACACCTGTGCCATTTGGGGGAAGGAAAGAAATTATTCTGACCACAGGATAATCCAGAACAATTCAGCGTTTGTTCTATCAAACGTTCTTACTATTTAGATAGAAGTCCATTGGAGAAGTACAACTAAATCCAATAGAATTTTGGAGTCAGCAAGGGTCATGGTTATGGATTCAGAATTTAGAAATTGGAACCTTCAGCATTTGAGTTTCCCTTCCAAAGATTGGTGTGGTGTGGTTCAGCAGAATCCTCTCAAAGCTGTTGATTGCTTGAGTCGTGTTACAAACCTTCAGTAATATTTTCTATTCCACGAGCACAGTTCATCAAGTACTACTCTCTTCGAAGCCAAATTATCCTGAATATTGAACTATTTCCAGATTTATTTCTCTTTAAATTCCTCAAGAAGGAAATCAAACGGTGACTACACCAATTGGATGGTGCAACATTTATTCTAGGGATCAGAACAAATTGAGATTTAGGATTATTGTAACCAGAAAAATGGAACTCTTCTATCAAACCCAATCTGTCGCAACAAGATCCAATTAACAACGACTCAAGTATAACTCACTCAAGCTATCACAAGCTTTAGAGAATGAAAGACAGAAGTAGGTGAATGAATGATACAGCTTATACCAGCGAATTTAGTTGTGGTATTCAGCTGTGTTAAAGGACAATGATAAAGCTGTTAGTAACATATGCTCAGATGGATCAAAGCATGAAAATGGCTCAAGTAATTAGGGTAAAAATAGAAGAAATACAAATTCCATAAGGATGGAATTATAATGTTTCCTTCTGCACTAGGTGCAAATTTCCAATACTTCTGTAACACATACTTCCTCGGACATATCACCTTTAATTATACGGTTTGTATGGAAAATTATGCAAAATTGAAAATTGTTATATAGTAATCCAAAAATTACAACAGACAAGAACAAAAGAGGTTTGTTCTCAATTTTTTTGTTTTACAAAATTAAATTGAAAGAAAAAGTTATCACACTTTTCAAGTTTTATAATAATTTCAGGGTAGGAATACATACAATAAGAGGACCGAACTTTCCTACACTGGAGTCTCAAATTGCTTTCCTCCGGGAAAAATAAATATCAACAGGCATGTATGGTACTACCAACACCTTAATAAGATTAAAAATGGAAGGAAATAAATTGTAATTACCTAATGATTAAAACTACAAATAGCATAAATATGGAGGATAACTTGAAAGTAAGCATTACTATACTATGAAGTAACCAAAATGGGAAAATTAATATAAAATAAATTCACAGAAGTAGCTTGAGAAGGAAAGGCGCGAGTAGGATCAATCACAATAACGAATAAAACAAAGTGAAATATGAACAAATTAATTGAACATTAAACAATAAGCATAGTCTACCTGTCTATAGTATAGTTTCACTCCAAAACTAAACACTGTTGATCAAAGTTTTGTCTTGTATTGGCACTCTTGGTTCCCAACTGTTCTATTAGAAAGATTAATTACAAGATCACAAGACGTGGAGGAAAGCACATGCACTTTGATAAAGCCTAAGATGCTGACTTTGCCAGAAATCCTCACAAAAGTATTTAGGGGCAAAGTCCCAGATGTGACATCAGAGAAAAGTTGGGAATTGGAGAGCAAACGGTCAGCCATAATGGTGAGGGTGAGGTTGAATCCTTTGGTCTCACCAGACGAAATCTCTCCAGCAGGGAGAGGGACTTCACCTATCAACTGTCCTCTGTAATTGAGGTGAGCGATGCTATCTGAGTACTTGAATCCAACCTTGTTTGGGTTCATCACCGAGACATCCGTTCTCAAAGTCACATTCAAATCTACCCTTAGCTTTGCTATATCCAAACTCACGTGAAAGTCCTCTAGCTTCGTTGAGTCCACAGTGGTAACAGGATGCTTGGCTTTGAACACAGTCAAAGCTAGTATCACAATTAGCAGTACAAGTGCAATAACAACACCTGTCACCGTCAGGCACACTTTTCTCCCTTGCCCAGGTCCTACCTTCATTCTGCTTTTCCTTCTCATAGTCAAGCAAATGCATAGTTTTAGTTAAAAATACAGACAATGATTCATGACATACTTATCATTGATAACACACCAACTACCAAGTATCTTTGGGGAATCAGCATTTTGATTTTGTTTCTCATGAGTGTATAATAGGTTTTAGGAGGGGAAAATATAACATAACTTGCAGGGTTGTTGTCGTTTCCAGTGACAAGCTCAATTATTATTCAGAAAAAAGCGCCACAGTTTAGTTTCTTGGTTTTTCAATTTTCATTTCCTTGACAGATATTTTCTAACAAATGCAGAAAGGCCATAACTTTCCTATATTCAGTTTCTTGGTCAGCAGAACATTAGCCATTCATGTAGAACTTCAAAAAAATAAAAAAAAACCATTTAAAACACTTAGGGATATTATGACTCAAAATACAAGTAAGACGAAAATTGATATACCTTGGAATTGAGGTTATCTCTGCTTGTGGAAGATGAAATCCCTCAAAATGCAATCCAAATTCAAGTCAAGATCAAAGCACTCAACTTTCTAACCAGGACAAGAAAATATCAAAACCCTAAATGAATCTTGAAAGGAACCGCTGTCAAATGCTTTGTGGGCAATCACGAAAATTGATGAGAGAAAGCAAAAATGTATAGATGTTGAGAAAGAAGAAAAACTGTTATATGGGTATGCGTAGGTTTACACTTCACAGGGTTTTCAACGGAGATACCATTAAAAGGCGCGTTACAGTGTTTCTTTGGTTGCAAGTTGTGACAGAAGAACTAACTCAACACTTTCAGTCCAATACACTTCACCTAATGCCTACTTTTCAATACAGAAAAGTTTTGTTTACACTATCAATACTAATACTAAATACTAAATAAGATACATTTGATACTCTTTATATTAATATTTTTAAATTAAAAATAAAATAAAAATAAAAAAATATTAATTTATTAAAATATTTTTACATTCTCTTCTGAATTTAGCAATTTTTTGTTTTAAAGTTTTTTTATTTGAATTTTTTGTTCCTTATTCTACTTGATTTAGTAATTTCCAAGGAAATTACGAGTTAATGCAGTGTCCATGAATTTAATTTATGTGAAATTTAACTAATAATTAAATTCTTATTGTTGTGTCCAAGAATATTGTTTTATTTTTAAATTATTGGGGCTTTGTTTTTTCAAATAAAAGAAAATATTAAACTTCAGTAAGATTCATATACAACTTACAAAAAAAACTACCTTTGATCAGTAAAATCAAATAGCAGCATCAGAAAATTTGGTCTGTTTTTGTGTCTCTGTGTGTCTTCCATGGTGACACTGTTGCGCACAAGAAGAATCGTCTTCCATGGGTTTTCCCTCTCTCACCACTCTTCTAAAAAATCCAAACTTTTCTCAGCATTACCGCTCCAACTCCAACCCATTGAGTGGGAACCCCTCACCAAATCCCAGCTCAAGACCCTCGTTCTCAACCACTACGCCAATGGAAGCTTCACCAATCTCATCCAAAACGTCGTCGCTTCACCCCTCGTGCTTTCCACCGCATGCCATAATCTCGCAGCCGCTCCCTTTCGCCCGGCCTCGCTCCGGGACCGCTTCAGCATCGAGACCACGTCCCGGGAGCTCCGGGAAAACCGTTTCGACGTGGAAGCATGTTGCGTCGCACTAACTCCCAACAGTAAAATTGCTTCTCCTTTGGTTTTGCCCAATTTGAAGCTCAAGGTTGTGGTTGAGGCCATTCGGATGGTGTTGGAAATCGTGTACGACGAACGCTTCGTCACGTTTTGCTACGGCGGCCGCGTCGGCATGGGGCGGCACACTGCCATAAGGTACTTGAAAAACTCCGTGGAGAACCCTAGTTGGTGGTTCACCGTGAGGTTCAAGCCTCACGGGTTTGAACATTTCCATGTGGAGAAGCTGTGTTCTGTTATTGAACGCAAAGTGAAGGATGTCGTTTTCATTGATTTGATAAAGAGGTTGTTTCAGTGTAAGGCGTTGGTGATTGAATTGGGTGGGGATTGGCTGGGAAGGGGGCTTCCTCAGGAATGTGGCTTGTGTTCTATTTTGATGAATGTTTACTTTGATGGCTTTGACAAAGATATTCAAGAGATGCGACTGCGGGAGAATCGAGAGAATAGGGAATTGGATCCGAAGATGATTGGTTCAGGTTTGGATTCTGATGTGTTTTACAAGCCTGTGAAGGTGTATGCGGTGAGATATTTGGATGAGATACTTGTTGCCACCTCAGGGTCAAAGATGTTGGCCATGGAGTTGAGGACCGCAGTTGTCAAGAGTTTGGAACTTGGTTTGGGTTTACGTGTTGATAAGGTGAATACTGCAATTCATAGCGCGGTGTCGGAGAAGATTGAGTTTCTTGGGATGGAGTTGCAGGCTGTTCGGCCTTCAGTTTTACGCCCACCCATGTCGGAGAAAGCCATCAGAGCACGGAAGAAGTACCTCAGGCAGAAAGAAGTTAGGACTCTTGAATTGAGAAATGCCAGGGCAAGGAATAGAAGGAATTTGGGTTTGAAGATATTTAGTCATGTTTATAAAAAGATCAAGCAGAGTGACGGGTTTAAATTTGATTTTAGTATTGAAAATGAGGTCCGAGAAATCTTTGGATCTTGGGCTGATGAAGTAGCGCAGGAGTTCTTGGGGAACATTGACGAGTGTGAAGAATGGCACCGAAGTCTATCTGCTGGTGATTTTCTTCAGTTGAGACATATTAGAAATCAATTACCACCTGAGCTTATTGATGCTTATGATAAGTTCCAGGAGCAGGTAGATAAACATTTGAATCCTATAAAAGCTAGGAAGGCGATAGAGGAAGAGGAAATAAGAGTAAAGGAAAAAGAAGAACAAAGTTATTCCAAAGGAACAGTTGAGGATTTGACGAGCCTCTGTATGAAAGTTGAGGCACCAGAGATACTCATAAGAAAGGCTGTAAAGTTGGTTGGGTTTACAAATCATATGGGTCGTCCAAGGCCAATTGAATTTCTGGTTGCACTTGAGGATACCGATAACATCAAGTGGTATGCTGGCATAGCAAGAAGGTGGCTTGATTATTTCTGCTGCTGCCACAACTTCAATATGGTCAAAACTGTTGTATCTTATCATTTGAGGTTCTCTTGTATCTTGACATTAGCAGAGAAGCATGAATCCACCAAGCGTGAAGTGATAAAACATTTTAGCAAAGATTTGAAGGTCTATGATATGAATGGAAATCATGAAGTGCATTTTCCTACAGAAAGAGAGGTTAAGATGATGGGAGATAGAAATCTTTCTGATCCAAAACCAGTAGACGGGGCTTTATCTTTGACTGTAGTAAGATTGGCATCCGATGAGCCTCCATCACAGTGCATTGCTCATTTCTGTGACAAGACAACTACAATCTTTTATCGTGTTCATTTGCTGCACAACAGGTTGAATGTGAACCCATCAGAGAAAGTAAATTGGGTGCAAGGGATGGGTGTAATTCATGAAAGCCTAAACCGTAAGTGCCTCCCTCTCTGTACTGATCACGTAAATGATTTGTACATGGGCAGAATCACATTTCAAGACATTGACTTTCTTCACTGTGTGGATGTGGACTAACTTTTGCTGCTAATATATATTTACTTCAGTTGGAATCAATGATGAGTCCTTTATACTTTCATGAATTTAAAAAGTTTTGGCATGTTTGCTGTTGGTCCTTTGATTATTTTGGTTCAATTTATTTATCCCCTTATCTGATTGTCTGGTCAGATTGATGAGTTTGAAACTGAGATTTTATGTTGCAAGCAGTTCTTGTGGTGGTGAATTGGTTTCAGCATGTGTTTGGAGGAGAAAGAGTCTGTCATAGGTGTTGCAGCTGGATTGGTGGGGGCAGTTGTGACAGGATTGGAGGAAGGAACTGGGTTGATGGTTAGTGTAATTGTAATGAAAAAATCTAAATTTTGGTCTGTGGGTTGTTTGAAGCGATGGATGGATTGAAGAAAGTGTGGTATGGTTATGAAGTTGTCATGGATGACTACAGCCTCGGTCAGACAGTTGAAGCAGTCTGTGAGGCGAACTATGAATCTGCGGTTGTAGTCGTTGTAGAAGCCACAGATTCTGTTAATAGAGGCACACTCGTGGTGTCCTGGGAGAAGGAAGAAGTTGTATGGAAATTTGATCTTGTAGGCCAGCAGCAGGCATATGATCTCCACACTCTGTTTTCCTCTGACCACTTAGTCCCAGGAACAGGTAATCCGAATCCAGCGGAAACCCCTGAAAAATAATTAGTCAACTGTCATATCAGTGCATAAACGAGTTAACATACCAATCACTTACCACGAACAAAGGTTTATCTGAGCTTTCAATTCCAGAAGGTTTGGCTGGCCCAGGAACAGATCTTTGGCCATGCTGCAAAGTTTCCGAATTTCTGACTCCACCACTTGAATCCGTTTCCATCTGTTCTTCCTTACTTCCAAAAGCCTCTTCTTCTATTCTATTAAGAGATTTCTCTTCCCAAGCTCAAACTCATGAATGGCAAAAATATGTTCTTTCACGCCCTCCTACTGATATAGAGGAAACAAATACTCCAAAACAAAGCAATTTTGCTTTATCAATTTGACTAATTACTACGGTGCAGAAGCTTAGGAGCTAAGTGAAAGGAGAAGAGGCGTTCACCCACTCACTAAAATTAGAAAGCTGGAATCAGTTTGTTTTATAGACTTATTGAGTTAGTTAGTTGGTACACCAAGACAAAAATTATTGTTAATTATGGAGAGATTTATATGGTAGTAATGTCTTTAGTGTATGGTTTAAATAAATTGTTTTGCTAGGCTCTCTTTCTAGGACAATATATATTTAGATAGGTGTTTTTTTATATTATATAATATTGCATTGTAGTCTCTGAAATATGTTGTAAATATAATAAAATTTGTTTATTTTTAAATCTGCTATTGAAAGTCAGTTGAGCTAGAAAGTTTACTTGTCACGGTTATGGAAAGTTCTACACCATTGGAAGCTTTGTTTAGGATACATTCTGGAAACATCGTATACAACGCATCAATATGCTCAAAAGGAAAATACACGTCAACAGAGACATGTGGGCCAGGAGGGTGTAACAAACTTCTCAAAAGTGGATGGATTGAGGAGATCCAACAGGAAATTGTTGGAGCCCAAATGAAAAAAGGACTATGTGAATATAAAGGTTGGGGAGCAAGAGAGAGAGCATGCAATACTGAGTTCCCTTCCTCCTTCTGAATAGTTTTCTACCTTTCTGGTATATTCCTCTGTTTCTGAATTGCTTAGCATTCTTCACATGTGATTGAGATTATGATCAATGGAAACCCTCATACTTACGGCAACATAGAATAGGAATCACTTGTTTGTTTCCTTTATTTTTGTTGGAACCTTTGACACTTACCAATAGACAGTATGGACGTTTAGTTCATTGTATTAAACTTTTCTAGTTTTGTTATTGATTCCTTGTTTTCCAGTATTGGTGTTGGTTCTGGGTTGTTTCATTGGTGCTTTCATTGACCCATCATGGCGGAAAACACACAGATGAAAGACATTCAAGCAGATGTTAAATGCGTGACAAAGGTGCTGACGAACCATTCTACGCAATTTCTCAAAGTCGATCAAACCTTTAAGGTGATGCATACGCTTCTTCAGGGACACACTGAGCGATTTGTTAAAGTTGAAAAAACACTGAACTCTATTTTATCTATGCTACATCAATGCGGCGAGGCAACCACTTCTCAGTCGCTCTGCTCCGATGAGTCCAACGTTGCTTCACGTCAGCTTTTTTTGGTGTTGCAGCCCCAACCTCACATGACCGTGGATATTCCTAAATTTTCCACTGATGATGCCATCCAATGGTTATATAAGGCTGAGCGTTTCTTTCGAGTATACTCCATTCCGACGATCAAAAGGTTTTTATAGTATCGTTCCAATTTGATGGTAAGGAGCTGGTCTGGTTTCAAATGTTGGAACGGTCCAATCAGATTCCAAATTGGTATTCGTTAGCAGCAGCGATTCACCTTCAGTTTGGTCCCTCACAGTTTGACAATCCACGAGTGGAGTTACTCAAATTTACTCAAATACTTCGGTGGGTGCATACTATGATACTTATTAAGCTTGCTAATTAAGCTGTGGATATGGATGACTCGCTACTCATGGATTGTTTTGTGGGCGCGCAACTGCGAAAAGAGGTTATCGCAAGGATACCTCAATCCTTATCCCATGCAGTCGCGCTAGCCAAACTGTTTGAGGAAAAATTAGTTCCTCTTTTTCCTTCACTTAAGCCTTGTTACCCATCCTTCTCCTCGAAATCAACCTACCACCCGATATCCCCCCAATCCCAAAGTCAGGAGAAACCGTTCATACATCCTCCCTCATCCAACATTTCTTTTCCTCTTTTGCCTACAACGCTAAAACCCAGTCACCTTAAGAAATTATCCCCAATGGATATACAATTTCGTAGAGAAAAGGGCTTGTGTTTTACATGTGATGACAAATATTCTCTAACTCATAAGTGTGCAAATAAACACTATTTTCTTCTACACACAACAGAAGAAGTGGACGACCTTGTTGCTGAATTAGAATACCCTCAATTAGTTGTTGTCACTCCACCAGATGATGGCTTCGATCACCTCTTGTACCATGCTTTGAAGGGCATAGTAGCCAGAGGAACAATCCGTTTTACAGGGTGTATTAATGGGATAGAAACCCAAATTCTTCTGGATGGAGGCAACTCGGATAATTTCATACAACCCAGACTTCTCAAATTTCTCAAGTTAACAGTTCATCCAACACCTCCGTTTCAAGTGGTAGTAGGGAATGGGGAACAATTGGACTGTGAAGGTCAAGTTCATAACATCCCAATTCATATTCAAGGTTATTGCTTACATGTTTCAGCCTATTTACTTCCAATTGCTGTTGTCGAATTGGTTTTGGGCACTCAATGACTTGCTACGTTAGACACACATTTGGTTAACTATAATCAACGCTTCATTACATTTTATACGGATAGTGTTGTAATTACATTACTAGGCGACACTAGCAACCCAACTAGTCTAGCTCAGTTTCATCAATTCAAACGCTTGCAGGTGATTGGTGCAATTGCAGAATTATACATGTTACAATGAATTTGATTCAACTTTGTCCATTAGACCCTAACATTAGGGTGCTGCTGCATAAATACCAGGCCGTTTTTCAATCACCTCATGGATTACCTCCTTCTCGTACACACAATCATAACATTCTTTTACTACCCAATAGTGCCCCAGTGCGAGTGTGCCCCTATCGCTATCCTCATAGTCAGAAAACTGAGATTGAACGATTGGTCACGGAAATATTAGCCGAAGGCATCATTCAACCCAACTCTAGTTTTTTCTCTTCATTAATGCTACTAGTGAAAAAGAAAGATAGTACATGGCGCTTTTGTATAGATTATCGAGCCCTTAATGCAGTCACCATCAAGGATTTGTTTCCTATGCCTACAGTCGATGAATTATTGGATGAATTCTTTGGAGCTCAATTCTTCTCCAAATTAGATTTGCGTTTCGACTATCATCAAATATTGGTGCAACTTGCCGATCGCCATAAGACAGCCTTTCAAACGCATCACAATTTATATGAATGTTTAGTCATGCCATTCGGGTTGACAAATGCCCCAACTACCTTCCAAGCCCTCATAAATTCTATTTTTACTGATTTTCTGCGAAAATTTGTATTGGTGTTCTTCGATGATATTTTTATTTATAGTCCAAATTGGACTACTCCTCTTGATCATCTGTCCCAGGTTCTCAAATTGCTGCACCAACACTCCTTAGTTGCCAAACTCTCAAAATGTTCTTTTGGCCATAATTTTTTTTGAATATTTGGGCCATGTGGTTACAGGGGAGGGCGTCCAGGTGGATGAATATAAATTCACAGCTGTCAAATAATGGCCAATTCCTACCACAGTGAAACAACTTTGAGCTTTTCTGGGTCTCGCCAGCTATTATCGCAGGTTTATTAAGAATTTTGCCATTATTGCTGCCCCGCTTACAGATCTGCTGAAGAAAGATGTTTTTCCCTGGTCTGCACATACTGAACTAGCTTTCACTAGTCTTAAAACAACATTGACACATGCACCTGTGGTGGTTTTACCAAATTTCAGCCAGTCATTTGTATTGGAAACTGATGCTTCTTCTCTTGGGATTGGAGTTGTGCTTACTCAAAATAATCATCCTATAACATTTTTTCTCCAAGAAATTGACACCTCGCATGCAGCAGAAATCTGCATATGCTAGGGAAATGCATGTCATCACACAGGCAATTGCCAAGTTTTGTCATTACTTACTTGGTCATAAATTTGTTATCAAACGAATCATCAAAGTCTCAAAGAAATGCAAGCTCAAGTCATTCAAATACCCGAGCAACAAGCATGGCTTCCAAAGCTATTGAGGTTTGATTTTACGATTGAATATAAACGAGGTAAAGATAATCAAGCAGCAGATGCCCTGTCCCGAGCTTTCTTTGCTTGTTCTAGTCTCCAATTTGACTTTCTCCACCAATTGCGTCACGAACTCAAACACTATGATTCCTTGCAAGAATTTTCAACAGCCAAATTCTGAGACATAATGAATTATGATTTTGGAAAGACAGGTTATTCATTCCAGCTCAGACAAATATTAAACAATTCCTCCTTAAAGAATTTCACGACTCACCTATAGGCGGTCATGTTGACATTCAATGTACTTTAGCCCGTATCTCCGCCCAATTTTTTGGAAGGGCCTCAATCATGACGTTAGGGAGTATGTTCGATCTTGTTCCATATGTCAACAAGCCAAATATGTCACTCAACCCCCGGCTGAACTTCTTCAACCATTACCCATCCCTACTCAAATTTGGCAAGATATAATGATGGACTTTGTTACAGGGTTACCTCTATCACATGGGTACTCGGTAATCATGGTGGTCATTGATAGACTTTCAAAATTTGCCTATTTTATACCCCTTCCAGCTTCGCATACAACCCACATGGTGGCTGACGTTTTAGTCCAAAACGTCCTCAAAATTCATGGCATACCTCATACTATAGTCTCAAACTAGGACAAAAATTTTACTAGCAAGTTTTGGCAACACCTCTTTAAATCTCAAAGAACGACCTTAGCTGTGAGTTCTTCTTACCATCCACAAACGGATGATCAATTCGAAGTCTTAAACAGATGATTGGAAATGTATCATCGGGCCTTCACTCAACACAACCCTAAATCTTGGTATAAACTTCTACCATGGGTTGCCTATTGGTACAATACTGCTTTTCCTTCCGCGATAGGCATGAACTCGTATCGTGCAGTATTTGGTCGTGATCCCCCACAGATTTTACGGTATACACCTGCCCCACATGATGAAGTCACTGTAAGCCAACAGGAGCGTGACATGTTGCTGGATCAACGTAAGCGTAATTTGCATCGCTGACAACAAAGGATGAAAGCCTATGCAGATGGTAAAAGGAAAAAGGTGCATCTAGCTGTGGGAGATTATGTCTTTGTCAAGCTCCAACCATATCGCCAAACTCTGTGGCTTCACGCAAAAATCAAAAGTTTAGTATGAAGTATTTTGGCCCCTTTGCCATACTTGAACGCATAAGCCTTGTGGCGTACAAGTTACAGCTTTCCGTGACTGCCCGCATTCATCTCATATTTCATATATCACTTTTAAAAAAATGTATTGGAGACCACACCAGCAGGTGATACCAGACAAACTGTTGCATGACCAGTTGCCACAATCAATGGACCTTGAGGACAAGGTCCATTTCATGGAGGGGGATTATGATACAACGTAACAATATGCCCAAAAGGAAAATATACGTTAGCAGAGAGATGTGGGTCAGGAGGGTGTAACAAACTTCTCAAAAGTGGATGGATTGAGGAGATCCAGCAGGAAACTGTTGGAGTCCAAATGGAAAAAAGACTACCTTAATATAAGGGTTGGGGAGCAAGAGAGAGAGCACGCAATACGTGAGTCCCCTTCCTTTTGCCTTTCTGATATATTCCTCTATTTCTGAATTGCTTAACATTCTTCACAGGTGATTGAGATTATGATCAATGGGAACCCTCATACTTGCACGGCAACATAGAGTAGGAATCACTTGTTTGTTTCCTTAGGAACCTTTGACACTTACCAATAGACATGGGTGGACGTTTAGTTCACTGTAATAAACTTTTCCAGTTTTGTTATTGATTCCTTGTTTTCCATTAGTGTTGGTTCTGGGTTGTTTGACTCTCTCTCTTCATGGGATCTCTTCATGGATCATTTATAGGATGTGACTGTTGAAATATAAAGTAATTAAAGAAACTTACTAAATCAAAAGCTTGTATTATTTTTGTGATGATAAAATGATATGCATGTATTTACACACGGATCTGATAAAGCTTGGAATTTTGTATAAAAGGAAAAACCAAGCTGGAGGGATAATAGTGATTGAGTTGTTGCATGAATTTAACCTATGAAGTTGTGAAGTCGAAAAAGTGGGAAGAGATTGAAGAAGTCAACGGGATCCAAACATGTGATCAAGGAGGATGAGAAAGGCCATGGCGAGAGCAGTGTCCATCTCAGGCTGTACAATTAGACGGAAGATGTCTGCGCCGAAACCTACCCCTCCTGCCCCACCTTCTTTCATCTTTATCTCTGCAACTTTTCTCCTATTCTTGCTGTAAAACGTGCAGCAACGCTGGGCGTATGACCCCTCTATCTCATACGCAACTTCCTTCTTCATATTTTCTGTTCCCGAGGAGGAGCTCATCAGGTGTGCCAAACACTTGTTCTTGCTGCTGTTGAGGATGTTGACACTCTTCCTCGCTGTAAAAACTGGCTTCAGGGACTCACCCTCTCCTTCAAACACCAGCCAGGTGTCTCCCAAGCTCAGCCTCTGCACCAGGAACGAAGGAATGAATGATTGATAGTTATCAGTTTCACCTGTGACGAAGGAGATATGGTGAAGAAAGACGTACCTTGCGGCGGATGGTGAGGAGAGGTGTGCCTGCAGCATCCATGAGAAGTATGTGATCCTTGTTACCTGCAATGTAGTTATCCACCCTAAACACCAGATTCCCTCTCTTAGTGTCGAAAACGGTGAATCCGATGCAGTTTGGGAGGAGAGACTTCTTCCAAACTGTGAGGACCACTGCATCAGCAGCAGAAGCAGCAGAAGCAGAAGCATCCCACGCAGTCTCAGTCACACATGCACCAGGGTGTACCTTCCTCATTGCCACCAACTCCTACTGCATCACTCCCACTTTAATCTATAAATATGGCTTTTGGTTGATCTAAATAGTTAATTGCAATTGGGCGGTGACTTGGGTAAGAACAGCTCCAAAAGATAAAGTATGAGACACAATGGTTGAATGGCATCATGGTCTTACAATATTCAAATATTTGTATGGTTGGGAACCATTTTGCGGTGGTCACCAAGGACGGCTCCAAGATATTTCTTCACAACTTTTTTCTTTTTTTGTTTCTTCATCACCTTATTATCGTAATTTGTTTCTAGTTAATTGTTTTTGTTAATTATTAGTGCATACGTAATGTCTAAACCAGCAGACAATCGTGTGCTGTTATTTTATCCAAGATAGATCAGGGCGGTTTATGCGACTTTTTGGACCATCCAATAGACACACCTCGTTTCAATGGACCATCCAATATTTTATCCAATGTTATTTTAAGGTTTATACATAATATCTAGAGTAAGATAGTAACACGTATAGTGTATATTTATGATTTAGTTTTTACCCATTTTTCTTCTATTTTCTCACTTTCCTTAGTCCAAATTAAGCTTGAGGTATGCTTGTGTTGTGGATATAACTTGTATTACTAAAAGCACCTAATGCTTGTGTTGTGGAAAGTGAGAGTTTGAGGAGTTGGTAGTTGAGACAGAACTTGATCCGTGAGAGTGGTAGTTCGATGAGTTTTTTCTTTAAAAATAATATGTTTAATTATCCTTTTTAGTCCCTCTCTTTATGGAGATTCAAAAATCAATTCAGTGTTGATATTAAAAAAAAAAAAAATATGATTAAATATTTTTAAAACGATTCAATGTTTTTTTTTTATGTTAGATCATCTTCATTTATTAATATTTATTTTAATGATCATGTCATTGCATAATAAATTATATATGTTTCCACATTCTGTGAATTTGATCGAAAAATATTACACGATTTGCTGTCATGCTTCATAAAATCACATAAATCTATTTAACAGTTGAATACTTGTATTAGAAATTTCTCGAATTGATTTTCTATTTCCAGAAAGATCTTAGAAATTTTTTTTGATTAATTTGATCCTATATGATATTTCATATAAAAATTACCGGTCGAACCAAAAAATTTTTTTTTTTTTTTAATTGTGATTCATTGGGACCAAATCATTGAAAAGATCGCCCTCAACCTAGTCACTCAACCTAGTCATTGCAACTAGAAGAATGAGACCTTAGTTCTAAACCCTAAACCATAAAGTTATTATCAGAATCGACTACCTGATTACTAAAATA